>Ga0075463_10000311_pt1 | contig 15322 bp, 16 predicted proteins | sample DEB08_DNA_14_FD_77579 | JGI IMG/M metagenome (GOLD analysis project Ga0075463, IMG submission 77579) | Aqueous microbial communities from the Delaware River and Bay under freshwater to marine salinity gradient to study organic matter... | ecosystem: Environmental > Aquatic > Marine > Coastal ...
CCTAACTCCCATTCAACAACTTTGTCAAGTGTTAGTCCGTGAAAGTCTTGGTAGTTCATTCCTGACAGGTACTTGTTGTAAATGTCTTTGTCAAACGGCTGGTCATTGAAGTTTTTAATTTTTGTGTAATCTTTGATAATTGGAATGTTATCTTTGCCACTGCGTATTTTGATTAATTCAGCGACTTGTTCAATAAATTCTTTGGTTACTGGCCAATGAACACCGCCGTATATTGATGAGTTAGATTTTAGTTTCATATACAATTCTTTTAAATCATAAACAAAACTATTGTTTCCATCTACATCTTTAAGATAGTACGAAAATCGTCCAATGTTCTTTTGTGTAAATTTTGCCATCGATCCATTGTAGTAGTTTTTAAAAAACACAGTGGTACAGTATCCATCAACTTCTAACGGAACCAACATATTATATTTTTTATCAATATCTTCTACTGGATCATCATAATAAGTGTCAACGTGTATGTGGTAGTGACTTTCGCTATTTTTTTCTAAGTAAAAAGCACGTTCAACTTCAGGATTATAACCTAAACTTTTAATTAATAAACTTTGTGTCAACCCGCGTGTAGGCCAGTCAACACTGTTAACCGGACATTGTTTGCTGTTTTGATCAGGACGCTCATCTCGGTTGTTATCTAAATTATAATAATCAATAAGAGTTTGAATTTCTTCAGTAGAGATTTTGTTCTTTAATACTTTAACCATGTAGGTATTTACGTAAAAAAATACTAGTGGTAAATATATTAATGAGAGCAGAAGAATTCATAGACGAGCATAGAATGGTTTGGAGACGCAACCCACGCACAGGTAAAGTTAAATTGTCCTGGCGTTGTGAAGCTGGGCCACGTAAAAATCGTACAGTTCCAAATGTGCAAGACTGCTCTAAACCAATGGACATTGCACAAGCACAACGAATGAAAAAAACACGAGCTAAAACCAAAATCAAACAAGCTCGAAAGTCCAAAAAAACCAAGCGTATTAATCCTTCAAGCAAGTTAATTAGAAGATTAAATCGCTAAGTCATTGATTTACATAGAAACTTAGTTCTTGACAGACTGTCTTGCTTGTGTTATATTATGTACATAAGTTAGCAGTAAACGGAGGACAATATGTTCGCAGTAGTAGATTTCGACCGTCAAAAAAGTTTCTTCTTTACCGACTTCCAAACAGCCTCAGATTTTATTACACAGTATCCGGTCATCGAAAATACTGTAGTAGTAGATTTTTCGGAAAAGTATCCAGCAGCAGAATTATTGTAACAGCAAAAAAAAGAGGTTGACAACAAATACAAATTAGTCTATAATATGCGTATAATTTGTTTAGTTGGGGATATATGAGCAAACGTAACAATTTTGTTTTCATTATAGGAATTTTAGTATACACAATAATTTTTGCATTTATGTTGTATATTGGTGATGCAAATGCATCAAGTGGAATTAACGAATTTGGGCTTAGGATCGCAACCTAACCCAATAGGAGAGTGACTGAATAATCCCTTACAAACGGGGATAAGGTAATACCGAAGAATCTTAGCGGATTGTCTTAGCAGATGCAGGTATGTACGGGCCTAGTTGGACAGGTAGTTTGTCAATGGTGCCGTTGGAAGAAACCCTAATCTTCCCTTTCCGACTCTAGTTTAACTGCCGCCATGGTGGAATTGGTAGACACAAGAGACTTAAAATCTCTCGCTAGTATTAGCGTCCCGGTTCGAGTCCGGGTGGCGGCACCAAATGGGAGTATGGTGTAATAGTAGCACGAGCCGCTCATAACGGTTGAAGAAGGGGAGCGTAACCTCTTACTCCTACCAAAGGAATGGAAAAATGGAAATTTTATTGAGTATGATAATAATTGGTATTTTACAAAACGGTGATCCCTTAACAATTTGTATTCAAAATTGCTTTTAATGAAAAATCAAACTAAAGAACAAGAATTGATTAGAGAACGTAGGTTGAATACACAGCGTATGCGAAGTCAATTACGCAAGCGAAATCAATACCTAAGTTATTATAATTTTGTTCATAAAACTACAAAAAAGTTTAAATGAACAGGGTCTCCTTAGCTCAGCAGGATAGAGCATGTGCCTTCTAAGCACAGGGTCGGGGGTTCGAATCCTCCAGGGGACGCCAAAAAGGACAGTTGGGTGAGCGGTTTAAACCACCTCCCTGCTAAGGAGGCATACGTGAAAGCGTATCGTGGGTTCGAATCCCACACTGTCCGCCAGTTTGTAGAAGTGGGAGTTAAGCACAAAGTAGCAATACTACACAAATCCTGATGTTTTCGTGCTAACTTTAAACAACAATGTTGCAGGTGACAATTACAAGTAATAATTATGTGCCCATTTCTCACGTTAATCTTAAATGATAATTAGTATGCGAGTAAATTAAAATGTTTGAACTCAATGAGAAAAACTTTTTTGGATTAGACGTGGTAGCTGATTGGATATGCGAGTTAGAGAATACTAACAGTCGCAAAGATAAAGAACGAACGCTTGAAAAAGCACTAATGGCGGCCAAACTTGGAAGCGCCAGTGCTCAGTGTTTTCTTTATAATTGTTACCAAGCATATAACCCATACTATACATTTAATGTAAAACAAGTACCCGAAACGGTGGATCTTGATCACAAAGACAATCCTTGGCCTTTGTTTTGGGCGTTGCTTGAAGATTTGCGGTCTTTGACTATCACAGGCTACGCAGCAAGAGATAAGATTGAAGATCTAAGCCAAAGATTTGATAGCCTACAGTGGAATACAGTCTGTGCTAGGGTAATACGCAAAGATTTACGTTGCGGTATTTCAATTACCACACTCAATAAAATTTTAAAAAATACAGAATGGAGCATACCAGAGTTCAAATGTCAATTGGCCAAAGATAGTGCTAGTCGTCAAGATCACCTAATAGGCAATAATCGACTTGAGTACAAACTAGATGGTGTTCGTGTAATTGCAGTAGTTGTTGGACCAAGTGTTAAACTTTATAGCCGCAACGGAAAGCAATTTACTAACTTTCCTCAAATTGAAGAAAATATCATCCGAAATCGCAGTGCATTTCGAGTTGGGCAACTACAGGGACAATTTGTTCTTGATGGCGAAATCATGGGTGAAAGTTTTCAAAGCCTTATGCGTCAAGCTCGGAGAAAAAGTGATGTTAATACAGAAAACATGGTTTATAATATTTTTGATGTAATGCCGTTTTCTAGTTTTCAAGAAGGCCATTATAATGCTCCACTACATAAACGTATAGAATGGCTGGATAATATTCGTAAAAATTTAACGCCGGATACAAATCATTTACAAATAATTGATGGCATTAATGTTGATTTGGATACCACACACGGAAAGACTATACTAAATCGTTATGCTAAAGAAGCAATTGATAAAAAATACGAAGGTATAATGATCAAACGATTAGATGCTCCGTATGAATGTAAGCGTAATGATTTTTGGTTAAAATGGAAACCTACTATCACAGTTGATTTAAAAGTTGTGGCTCTTGAAGAAGGCACTGGCAGAAACCTTGGGCGACTTGGTGCATTGGTTTGTAATGGTGTTGATGACGGGAAAGAAATAACAGTTAATGTTGGAAGCGGACTTAGTGATGCTGACAGACAAGATTTTTGGGATAACAAAGACACAGTTATTGGTCATGTAGTAGAAGTGCAAGCCGATGCTGTTACACAAAATCAAGATGGTACGTACAGTTTGCGTTTTCCTCGATTTTTGCGTTTTAGAGGGTTTGAAGCAGGCGAAAAAATTTGATAAAAAATTTAGTTGTTGCAGGCAGTAGTTTTTCAGTAGGAACCAGCGACAAGCAGGATGCTCGACGCAATCCTATCACATGGTCACATTTATTATTAAAAGAATACGATCCAGAAATTTATGTCAACTTGGCTATACCTGGAGCTGCTAGTTCTTCAATATCATCAAATTTGATTTATTTTTTAGAAACAAAAAAATATATCAACAATAATGAAACAGTTGTGATTATTGATTTTAGCGAACTTGATCGCTATGATGTAATGTGTCAAGTTGGGCATCCTAATGCAAATCCTTTCTTTTCTTGGAACAATGATTTAGGATTTGATTGGTTAACCGAAGGTAGTTTTCCAGTTAAGAAACCTCCATTCAATGGTGCAATTCAACTCAACGCTGGGTTTGAAGCAGTGGTGTTAACCAGCCAACTTGCTATTTTAAATTGTATTACATATCTTGAATCACGTAATTTTACATATCGGTTTATGTTAACACACAACTGGATATTTGATGATTCGCCACAGTGGTTTCAAGATTTTTTAAAAAAACATTCTAAAAATTGGATAACGTTTGATGATTGTATCGGAATGCACGAATACGGGTTAAAAAACAAGGTATTACACACTGACAATTATCATTTGTCCATGGAAGGGAATGCCGATATATACACATATATTAAAACTACTAGCATATTGGAAGGAATAAAGGCCTATAAATAAATGATGCTATTAAGTTACTTTACACTTTTTGTAGCACTGACACTAAGCACAGTTGCTGCATACTATAGTATCGTCGGTCTTACGGCGATTTTCGCCGCGAGCATAGTACCTATTATCATTATGGGTAGTGTGTTAGAGGTTGCAAAAATTACAACCACTGTTTGGCTTCATGAGTATTGGGACAAATGCCGTTTACTAATGAAGATTTATCTTGTGCCAGCAGTGGCATTATTAATGTTTATTACATCAATGGGTATCTTTGGCTTTTTGTCAAAAGCACACATTGAACAAACTGCGCAAGGTGAAGAAAGTATTGCGCAAGTTGAAAGACTGACCACAGAAATTGCAAGACAATCAGGTATTGTTGAACGAAGCGAACAACGGATCAAAGATCTACAAGCAAATGGCGTTGGTGCAGATGCTAATATACAAAGCCAAATTGACAGAGAACAAGAACGAATTGATCGTGCGTTTGAACGTATTCAACCTGCTATTGCTCAACAGAATAAAATTATTGACGATGCAAGAGCAAACGACAACACAAGAACAAAACCGTACGAAGATCAACTTGCAAATATACAAGCAGAAATACTAAGATTAGAAACCAGTGCAAAAGAATACGAAACTACCATTAGCAACTTAGAAGTTGATAGTTCAACTGTTGATCCATTGCTGGCACAAATTGCAGCACTTGAAGAAGAAATTATTAGAGTAACTAACCAACTCAACAGCGGAGAGCAACAACAGATTAGAGCAGGTCAAGCAATTATTGGCGTTACCAATGATGGATTGTTTGGTAGCAATACCCGTACTGCACTTGCAAACTGGGTAAGCGGTCAACGCGATCGTATTACACAGATACAAGGTGAAATATCACAAGTTCGTAGAGACGCACAAGGAGATGTAAATGCAGAGCGGGAAAGATTGGCTGGTGTAGTTAGTGATATTAGACAAACACAGATTCCTGCATTAAAAGATCGTGAACTTGATATGCTTAGTAGGATTGATGAAGTTAGACAAACAGAATCTCCTGCTATTGCCACAGCTAGAGACGAAATACAAAGATTACGCAGAAGTGCAGAAGACCAAGTTGCAAACAGTCAAACACTTATTGAAAGGCTGCGCAGTCAACTAGCACAAGAAGATAAAGCGCAAGAAATTGAACTTGCAATTGACGAACAAAGCACTCGAATAACTGAAGCTAATGCAGAAATTGATAAACTTACAGAAGAAAAATATGCATTAGAAGCCGAGTATCGAAAACTAGAAGCCGAAGTAGGCCCTGTTAAGTATATCGCAGAATTTATATATGGCGATGATCCCGATGCAAATGTGCTGGAGCGAGCCGTGCGATGGGTTATTATTGTTTTAGTTGTCGTATTTGATCCTCTTGCCATTACAATGGTCCTTGCTTCTACTGAAAGTATGAAATGGGAGAGAGGAATTCGGAGCCAACGGAGGAACGAAGAAGACGATGGAACCGAAGATAACAATAGAATTACAGTTAAAGAATCTACTGGCGAACCTGCCACTGGAACCGACGATAATGGAAGAGACCTTACCGAGGGAATGGCTGTGGCCGAAGAAGAAAAGGATGTCTTAGATGATACACACAATGCTAACAATGCAATTTCTAAGTCTAGCGATAACGGACCGGATGTTGAACACCAATCTAGAACACCAGTACAAGATGGTGATGTGGAACATAATGAACGAGATCGAGAAGCCGATGATGCGGAAAGTCTATCAAGACGGAGCGATGTGGAATCTGCTGAAGAACAAGTTCCTAACAGTGACCAAACCCAAGAAGGAACTAGTACCGAGCAGGACACCGGAAGAAGTACTGGAAAGATACCAGACAGTATCCCAGAAACCCAAGAAGATTTAAAAAAAAAGAAGTAGAATCTCTTGAAGATGATGACGAATACGAAGCTGATTATATACAGCTTGCCAAGGCTCGATGGAAATCAAGTAATCCGGGTAACACGCTAAAACATCAAAGATACTTGCTGTCACGTGGCGCAATACAAGAACTGCCTTGGCTTACAGAAAAATATTTACTTTTACCGTCAAACGTAAGTTTTGGATCAACATTTCCAAACAATCCTGACAAAGGAGAAATGTTTTTAAACACAGACACCTTTCCAAATCAGCTATATAAGTTTAATGGAAATGGATGGATTGAAGTTGACAAAAAGCTAGTTGATCATTATACTTACGATGATGCATACATTGAATATCTAACAAGTAAAGTTTTGTCTGGAGAATATGACATAGAGTTATTAACCGAAGGCGAAAGAGAACAAGTTGAATTACGTATATAATTTTTAAGGATTTAGATGTCTGAACCAACTGAATGTAATTTTTGTGGCAAACACAAAGATGACGTAACAAAGTTAATTATTGGCAACGATGTTGGCATTTGTGACGAATGTGTAACTTTGTGTGGCGGGTTACTCACTGAAGAATCGTCGGTTCCAGAAAAAATACAAACTAAAGATATAGATCCTATAGAACTTAAAGAATTTTTAGATCTTTATTGCATTGGGCAAGACAATGCAAAAATTTTATTAAGTGTAGCAATTGCAAATCACTATAAACGTATACAAAATTTTCCTAAAGAAATTGACATTGACAAAACAAATATATTAATGGTTGGTCCAACTGGTACTGGTAAAACATTACTAGCAAAAACAGCCGCAAAATACCTTAATGTTCCTTTTGTTATTGCTGATGCAACCAGTGTCACTGAAGCAGGATATGTTGGCGATGACGTTGAAAGTATGATTGGTCGTTTACATGCAATAGCTAAAGGTGATGTTGCGCTAACCGAAAGAGGAATTGTGTTTATTGATGAAATTGATAAGATTTCACGCAAAGGAGAAAGTTCTAGTATTACTAGAGACGTAAGCGGCGAAGGCGTACAACAAGCATTACTTAAACTAGTTGAAGGAACCAAATGCCGTATACCAAACAGTGGTGGAAGAAAACATCCAAGCGGTGAAATGATAGAAATTGATACAAAGAACATTTTGTTTATTGCAGGGGGTGCATTTGTTGGTATCGAAGACATTGTTAATCACAGAGTTAATAGTTCAGGAATGGGGTTTGGCGCAACACTTAAATCAAACGAAATACTGTCCATTGAAAATTTAACACCTGAAGATTTTACTAAGTTTGGAATGATACCAGAATTTGTTGGAAGGTTTGCGGCCTGGGTTAATCTAAACAACTTGTCCGAAAGTGACATGATTGCTATTTTAGTTAATGTTAAAAATAGTTTAATTAAACAGTACCAATGGTTGTTTAGCATCGATAATGTAGAGCTTGTGTTTACTCCAGATGCAATCAATGAAATTGCAAAACAAGCTGAAAAAATGAAAGTTGGAGCTCGTGGTTTACACAGCGAATTGAACAGAGTTTTAACTCCTCACATGTATAAATTAACTAAATATAAAAACAACAACATAAAACAGGTAGAAATAACTCTTGAGCAGATCGCAAAACCAACCCCGTTACTCTAAAAAGAAAAACGATCAGCCTCAGGGTCTAGCTGTCACTGTTGTTGATGGTAATGTCGAAAAAGCTATTCGTAAACTAAAAAAGAAATTGCAACAAGATGGCAAACTATTGGAATATAAAGCTAGACAAGAGTTTGTTAAGCCCTCCATGAAACGCAAACTGGCCAAAGCTGCAGCCAAAAGACGTCTAAAAAAACAACTTGCAAGTCAACAAGAAAACGAATTTAGAACAAAAAGACGTTGACAATCTATTTTTAAATTGTTATAATTACGTGATAAATAAATTTAAGCAGATGCTTAATAGGTCTGTTTATCTCGATAGGCTTAATGCTGTCGAATACATTGTAGTCTATCATTTCTTGCTTAATAAAGGAGAATTGGAATGAGCAAAATTATTGGTATTGATTTAGGTACAACTAACTCTTGTGTGTCTGTAGTGGAAGGTTCTACTACACGCATTATTGAAAACGCTGAAGGGCAACGCACTACTCCAAGTATTGTTGCGTATACTGATGAAGAAATTCTAGTAGGTGTTTCAGCAAAACGACAATCCGTCACTAATCCTAAAAACACTGTTTATGCAGCCAAACGTCTTATTGGTCGTAAGTTCAGCGAAGAAGCTGTACAAAAAGATGTTAAACTCATGCCTTATGAAATTATTGAAGCTAAAAATGGCGATGCATGGGTAAATGCAAACGGTAAAGAACTAGCACCTCCTCAAATTTCAGCAGAAGTTCTTCGTAAAATGAAACAAACTGCTGAAGACTATCTTGGCGAAACAGTAACACAGGCAGTTATTACTGTGCCTGCGTACTTTAATGATTCGCAACGTCAAGCAACCAAGGATGCAGGGCAAATTGCAGGACTTGAAGTTCTAAGAATTATCAATGAACCAACCGCAGCCGCACTTGCATACGGTGTAGATAAAGAAACAAAAGATGATTTAAAAGTTGCTGTGTATGACTTAGGCGGCGGCACATTTGATGTCTCAATTATTGAAATTGCACACATTGACGATGAAAAACAAATTGAAGTGTTGTCAACCAATGGTGACACATTCCTTGGTGGTGAAGACTTTGATAATGCTATTATTAATTACCTAATCGACGAGTTTAAAAACTCAGAAGGCTTTGATCTAAGCAAAGATGGAATGGCAAAGCAACGTCTTAAGGATGCTGCCGAAAAAGCCAAAGTTGAACTATCGAGCTCATCGCAAACAGAAATTAATTTGCCCTACATTACAGCAGATCCATCAGGACCAAAGCATATGTTGATTAAATTAACTCGTGCCAAGTTTGAAAGTCTTGTTGACGATTTAATTAAACGCAGTATTGAACCTTGTCGTGTAGCAATCAAAGATGCTGGATTAACAGTAAACGATATTGACGAAGTTATTCTTGTTGGCGGGCAAACTAGAATGCCAGCAGTACAAAATGCAGTTGAAAAGTTTTTTGGCAAAACACCACGTAAAGATGTAAATCCAGACGAAGCTGTAGCAAGTGGCGCAGCAATTCAAGGCTCAGTGCTAGGCGGCGATCGTCAAGATGTGTTGTTGTTAGATGTTACTCCGCTTTCGTTGGGCATTGAAACAATGGGTGGGGTAATGACCAAAGTGATTACAAAAAACACTACCATCCCTGCAAGACAACAACAAGTATTTTCTACAGCAGATGATAATCAACCAGCAGTTACAATTAAAGTAATGCAAGGTGAAAGAGAACTTGCACAATATAATAAGGTATTGGGAGAATTTAATCTTGAAGGTATTCCTCCTGCACCACGTGGAGTGCCACAAATTGAAGTAGCATTTGATATTGATGCAAACGGTATTTTGAATGTAAGTGCAAAAGACAAAAATACCGGTAAACAAAATAAAATTACTATCAAAGCTAATTCAGGATTAAGCGATGAAGAAATTGAACGCATGGTTGCTGACGCAGAAGCAAACGCTGACGCAGACAAAACCCAGCGTGAACTAATTGACGCTCGTAATCAAGCAGAAGCTACAGTCCATAGCATTCAGCGAGATGTTGACGAAGTACAAGATTCGTTAACTGATGAAGTAAAAACTTCTATTACAGAAGCTATCGAAAAAGTTAATGCAACAATTACTAGCGACAATCGGGATAACATTCAGTCGGCAGTTGAACAACTGTTTAACGTATGTCAGCCTGTATACGAGGCAAAACAAAAAGCTGAAGGCAACAATTCTGTCGACGATGTTGTTGATGCTACATTTGAAGATGCCAAATAACTTGCATTATGCACAAAAATGTGTATAATAGTAAACATAAATGCCAGCAATGGGTTTATAATGTCATAACTTGCTTATTAAAGGAGAAACAAAATGACAACAATTGGAACTTTTGACTTACAACCATATTACCGACAAGCGGTGGGAATTGATCGATTGTTTGATCGCATTACCAGTCAAATTGATGCAGCGTCATCAAACTCTAACTATCCTCCATACGATCTCATTCGTATGAGTGATGATGTTTATGAGATTCATCTAGCACTAGCTGGATTCCAAGAAGGAGAAATCTCAGTAAACATGACTGATGGACAATTGGTAATTCAAGGTGAACAAACCAAAGAGAGGATCGAAGGTGAATATATTCATCATGGTATCTCGGGTAGAAACTTTGTTCGCACGTTTGCACTTGCTGACTATGTTGAAGTCTGCGAAGCCAGCATGAAGGATGGTATTTTAAGTGTTCGACTTGAGCGCAAAGTGCCTGACCACATGAAACCAAAGACAATTGATATTAATTATCAAAGCTAAAATGAAGTAAATAATACTGTAGGGGGAAACTCCTACAGTATTTAAAAATATAAGGTATTCTTTTAATGACTGAAATAGCCCCGAGTGTAAAAAATCAAATAGAAGTAAATTATCAACTCCAAGAGCCACCATTATTTAAAGTCATTTATGTTAATGATGACACCACTCCAATGGATTTTGTCGTAGAAAGTTTAATTGATCATTTTGAATACTCCGTCGATAATGCAGAACAAATTACTATTAGCATTCATGAAGCTGGAAGTGCAGTAGTTGCTATTCTTCCGTATGAAATTGCTGAACAAAAAGGCATTGAAGTAACCATGAGTGCAAGGCAAAATAATTTTCCCTTACAAGTTAAACTAGAACCAACAGAATAAAGGCACAGTATGAATATAGTTTTTGGCAACAAAAATGTTGAAGGTATTTCGGCCCACATAGTTTTGCCGTTAGATACTTTTGTTCTTAATGAAGCAGGAGATACAGATACTGCTTATTGTATTGTAGAAAATACTCCAATTGACGAATTATCTCAAGCTGAACATAATAAAAAATTACACAATAATTTAATGAATTTTTATGCAGAAAAACGTTGGGAAGAATGCATAACATTAATTGATCATCTTTATGGCCGTTGGGGCGGAGATGTTGATAGTTTTTATATTATTCTTAAAGAAAAAGTTGTTGACTATCAAGAAAACAATCCACCAGAAGATTGGTCACCTTTTTTGCCTCTACTAAAACATTTTCCAGTTAGTTAAAATTAAAATGCTTTATAAATATTTTAATGAACCAAGACAAAGAAACAGTGCGAATGAGCGAAACTCGTAACGGCACATGGTCTTTGTTTGTTGATGATAGTTTAATTTTAAGAACAACAAACAAACGTATTGTCGAACGCTATTTTACTTTGTTCACTAGCGAGAAATGGAAAGGACCGAGGATTATAGTTCCAGCAAATCCTAAGAAACCTGACGAGAAGAATTAATATACTCAAGCAATTGTTTACATTCTTCAGGATTGTTATCTAGCCATTCTAACGATATATCGTTTGAACTGTATATTTTCTGCCAAAATTTACTATCAGTGGCGTTTCTAGTTTGCCATAGTTTATACATTGCAACATTAAAGTTTCTTTTATATTCGTCAATTACACTGTTGAAAAACTTTTTATTAAAAAAGTGTTTTTTATTTTCCTGTGCAATTGTATACATTTTTTCAAATGCAAGTTGTTTTTTGTCATCACTTAACAACGAAAACTTTCTCATTGACTCTACTATTGCATACAAACGTTTTAGTGGATCTTGTATATCATCATAACTTTCATCAATAAAATCACCAAACGTTTTAAATCCGTAATCTCGTAAATATTGTAAACTACCAGGTGTGCTAGCAATTATAAAAGGTTTACCGCATGCAATTGGCCTTAGGATTTTTTCAGTTAATTGTATACGTGTATCATCAAACAGTGTTTCAAGAACAACATCAATACCAGCAGCTTGGTAGTCCTCTACACTGTAGGTAGCACTTGCCCATGGATCAGAAACATTGCTGTAAAAACGATTGGCAAGATTGGAGTTAAATGGTTTAAATGCATTGTTTTTAAATTTGTGTTGTGTGTAATGTACTCCATTTTCTTTTGTTGAAAATCTTCCAATACATCTATTAGATAACCCTTCGTAATCCATAATGCGATCAAAAAATCGTATGCGATATTCCCTAGTTCCTGTCCAAGCACGGCCATACACAACAAAATCTTTTTCAAAATAATGTTTGTAACTTAGAGCAGGATCAACTTCAGCATACCTGTACCAATCTTTGGCTATTAATGCATGGCTCCAGTAGTATACACCAATAAATCCATTGTTTTCGTACCACTCAACTTGGGGAGAATTTTTTTCAGAGTGTACAAGAAGAACATTATCAAATACACTTCTAAAAACAGGTTTGATTACAACTTTTAAATTTTGTTTGGACAAATAATTTGTCATTTCCTGTGTCCAATACGGTAAACCTGTATCTCCTTCATTTACATGATTATCTTCAATCCATTGTGATAATTCTTCGCTGGGATCATACAACTCGTGACACAAAGGTTCTTGATCGTGGAAAATCAAATTAGGAATAAAGGCTTGCTCATCAGGCGTCATTTGTGTATAATATAACTTTAATGGCAAACAATGGTCTAGTTTTTTTGATCCGTGTGGAGAAAAGCGATAAATTAATATATTATCGCTTGTTACTTGATCTAAAAACTCGTACAAATTATCTATAGGAATATTCATGAATACAAAAAATATTGGCTTTATTGGCCTCGGCAAACTTGGTTTAGAATGTGCTGAAGTGTTTGCTCAACACTATAACACTTGCGGCTTTGATATTTACCCAAGAACTAGTGACACCGTAAAAGTTTATAACACCATTGATGATGTTGTAAAAAATAGTGATTGGATTTTTATTGCTGTTCCAACGCCGCACGAAGCAGCATATGATGGCAGTGTTCCAAGTGCTCATTTAGAACCAAAAGATTTTTCATATGATGCTGTTAAAAATGTATTAAAACAGGTTAATGGATGTGCTGATGCTAGTAAAAACATTGTGTTGATTTCAACAGTGTTGCCTGGTACTACACGAAGAGAATTTGACGACCTGCTTGATAATCATACATTGATTTACAACCCATATCTAATTGCAATGGGCAGTGTAAAATGGGATATGGTCAATCCTGAGATGGTAATTGTTGGCACCAAAGATGGTGACGATCCTAGAGTACAAGAACTTATTGATATATACAAGCCTCTAATGCAAAACAATCCACGTTACAATACAGGAACTTGGGAAGAAGCCGAAGGTATTAAAATCTTTTATAACACTTATATTAGTGCAAAAGTTGGTATTGTTAATATGATTCAAGATTTTGCAATGAAGATTGGACATATGAATGTTGATGTTGTAACTGATGCACTTGCAAATGCAAACATTCGTTTACAATCACCAAAGTATATGACAGCAGGCATGGGAGATGCAGGGGCATGCCATCCGCGTGATAACATTGCACTACGTTGGTTAGCTGAAAGTTACGATCTAGGATATGATATGTTTAGCACCATTATGGGTGCTAGAGAAATACAAGCAAAGAATATGGCACTGTTTTTAGTAGAGCAAGCAAAACAAACAGGATTTAAAAAAGTTGCAATACACGGAAAAGCCTACAAGCCTAATGTAGAATATTGCATTGGATCTTATTCAACATTGGTTGGGCATTATGTAAAACAAGCGGGCATACCAGTTGTCTATCTAGATCCAATTGCAGATAACAAAGATGATGTTGTAGAAAAACTTGATGAACCAGTAGTAATGCTAATGGCACACAATCGAGAAATCACGTATGGATATGTTACTGAGTTTAGTAACGATGATTTAACCGATGGATTTTATGCTGAAATCCCAAGAGGATCAACTATAGTTGACCCCTGGAGATCATTAAATAATATTGAAGGGATTAACGTAGTACATTATGGCAACACAAGAGAAATGGGGTAAATTTTATATAAATCCTTGGTGGGGGAATAAACACCGAGAATTAGATTATAAAAACGAGCCATTCAATGACAGTAAAAGTTTAGATACATGGAAACAACTGGGTTATACACAAACTAAGTTTACTGGTGACATGTACGATATGAGGAATCCAATGCCAGAATGGGTGCATGGATTCCGTGAATATTTTACATGGAAATACTTTAGTTGGAGTGTATATAGAATGGGACCAGGTTGTGTGTTGCCAGAACACAGTGACACTTATAACCGATTTCGTGAAATTCATAAAATCACCAACTACCATAATATCATAAGAGCAGTAGTGTTCTTAGAGGATTGGCAACAAGGACATTATTTTGATGTTAACAATACACCATTGGTTTCGTGGAAAGCCGGAGATGTAGTATGGTGGTATTGGGATACTCCACACACTGCTGCTAATATTGGCACAACTGATAGATATACACTACAAATTACAGGATTAAAACATGAGCGTATCGTCCTTTAACGAATGGGGAAAATTAAAAGAAATAGTAGTTGGCACTGCTACAAATGCTAACTGGCCAAAGACTGATCCAGTGTTTAGGTCACAAAGCACCAGCTGGACAGAAACGCCAATTCCTGAAGGTCCAGTGCCCCAGTGGGTAGTTGACGAAGCCAACGAAGATTTAGAAATTTTAGTAGATATACTGCACCAAGCAGATGTTACAGTTCACCGTCCTATGGATATTGATTTTGTTGGGCTAGATGGGATGTACAACTATTGTCCACGAGATAGATTGATTATTGCCGGAGAAACTGTAGTTGATCCTGCAATGATGTTTCCTAGTAGAGATATTGAAATTATTGGACTTAATCCTTTGCTATCTGACAGCGAAGTGTTGTTTATGCCTAGAGAAGCAGGAATGACACTTGATGCAGCCAATGTGTTGAGAATGAATGACAAGTGGTTGTATTTAGAATCTGCTTCAGGCAATGAAGCAGCTTACGATT
>Ga0075463_10000318_pt1 | contig 15222 bp, 19 predicted proteins | sample DEB08_DNA_14_FD_77579 | JGI IMG/M metagenome (GOLD analysis project Ga0075463, IMG submission 77579) | Aqueous microbial communities from the Delaware River and Bay under freshwater to marine salinity gradient to study organic matter... | ecosystem: Environmental > Aquatic > Marine > Coastal ...
CATTGACGATAGCGTTATTTTTAATCGTCCTGACGCAGATTTTACGGAGTGGACGCCAGCAGCAACACCGACTTCATTACGCGCCGGTTCTTGTTTCTTTTGGGTCAAGCTAGATACTGTTGACCCATCAGATGCAGACACATCGGCGCGTCATATCATTATGGCGGGTACGGACCCTTACGGGGATCGTATTTATTTCGGCAACCAAGCTGTTGCAAACAAGCAGTATCGCCTCACGGTTAATCTGTTAGGCAATAATTGGTACTCGCTTGACGACTTTAGGGATTTTACAGGCTGGTCTGCGTTTTATGTAAAGTGGGATGTAGACAATGGAACCGCATCCGAGCGTTTACGCGCGTGGATAGCAGACGGAACCAGTATCCGTGAAATTACTTGGGAAAACTCGCCCGCAATTACTGGTGCTGATTGTGATTTTAACGATACACAAAATCACCACTTAGGCACTAGAGCCGACACTAGCGGAATCCCGTTCAGTGGATACCTTGGACAGTTTGCTCTTATCGATGGCACAGGCTCGACGGCTATCACGGACTTTATCGAGCAAGACACAAACGGAAACTACGGGCCTAAATCAGACGCCACAATACAAGCCCTTACGTTTGGAAATCATGGCGTCTTTTTCAAGGACGGCACTGACATACAGGCGGGAACTGATACCAGCGGCAACTCAATGTCGATTACAACGACGAACGGCCCTGCTGCAGGCGCCGTTGTTTCCGACAGCCCGACGAACAGCAGTGATGGAGTAAGCGGCAATTATTGTGTATGGAATAACTTACTTAAAGAAGGCGGCACCTACGCATACGCAGAAGGCAATACACAAGCGACTTACACTTCGTCTACAGACGCGGGAATAGTGGGGACGTTAGGCGTTTCAAGCGGCAAATACTACATAGAGTTCACGGCGGGTAGCACTTTTGACCATTTTGGGATTGCTTCGGAGGCCGCATTGCAGGATTTAGTTTATGGGACGAACACAGGTGGGTGGACGGGGCTCGGAGGCGATGCTTACACTTACTATGCAAACAGCGGCGACAAGCGCAGCCCGTCCAGTTTAAGCGCCTACGGCTCGACCTTTGCGGCAACCGATATTATCGGAATGGCAATAGATTTTGACAATGATGCTATCTGGTTTTCTAAAAACGACACATGGCAGAATAGCGCAACGCAGAGTGAGATTGAAGCGGGTACGACAACGAACGCTGCTTTCACGGGGGTCTTGTCAGGTCAAACATGGTTTCCATTTTTCCATCCTTACACAAACTCAACTGTAGTCCTCAATGCGGGCCAAAAAACTTTTAGCGGAACTGCTCCAAGCGACTTCAACGCGATCAACTCAAAAACAATTGCAGATGCAACACCGCCTGATACTCCAGACTATACAGACGTATTCAATGTAGTCTTGGAGCAAGAGGGTTCATTGTTGGCGACACTTGCAACTGCACGATCTGGTTGGTCGTCTTGGGTTGAAATTGGAAAGAACCGTGACGCCACGGAAACATGGTTCGCGCGATTTAGCCACGACAGCAGCAACGAGCATTTCTGGGGTGGGTCTGGTGCCAGCAGTAATGCTGATTACCAAGCGGCACGAACACTAAGCGGTACAAATGAATGGACCGGGTTTGTTCTAAATGGAGACGCTACTGGTGTTGCTATCGGCTCCGTATCTCATACAAATGGCGCGAATACAACAGTCACACACAACCTCGGCAACACAGATTGCTGCATACTTTTATTTGACCGCGATACTGCTGGCTCTCGTCCTATTTGGATGTATCATCCTGAATTCAGCGCGGGTGATCTATTCGACATTACAACATATACCGCAGAAGTCGCAGACAGCGCGATTGAAAATGTCGGCGCAAACTCATTTGATATTGATACAGCGGAAGCCTCTGGGACATACGACTATATTGTTATGACACCGGATAGTGGTTGCATTTCGTTATCGTCAGCTACACCGAATGGTAGTACAGACGGTCCGGTTATATATAATGGTCTCTCACCGTTATACCTTTGGACCGTAGTTCGTAATAGTAATGGCGGATTTATTGTGTACGATTCCGCTTCCGAAACATACAACGCACTCTCTAATGCTGCCGGACTTTATATAAACACGGCACCTCCGGCTGTATCAGCCGACATTGATTTTTTAGCAACTGGACAAAAAATACGATCTACAGCAACCGCTTTGAACTGGAGTAGTGGCGACAAAATCGTTCAAGTGGTTTTTGGTTTACCGCTGAGTAACACAACATACGCATCAGGACAATCGAGGGCAAGATAATGTTCATACTCGAAGACAAAGATCATAACTTTATTCAAAACGCTTGGGTCAGCCGAAATGGCAAAGCCTTTAAGTGGGCAGACGGTACGGTATCTAACAGCCCAACCGATGGGACGGTACTGCACAATAGCGAAGGTGAAGTGGCCGAGCGGTTGCGTGAGGTCATTATCTCTAACGCGAACGAGCCGGGTGACGTTGACCAAGGCCACGGCACAACGAACTCTATTGGTGCCGCTTCTTATAATGCCGGTCAAGATCAGTGGGAAGCGCAACGCACGTTCGTTGCCAAGACCGCTCCGCCGCCGCCCGTTATGCCAACCATCATTCCATACGTTGACTTCGACGACCGGTTTACTGACGCCGAGCGTGACGCCTTAACGGACTATGTTTATGGAGCGGGCCAACAACCGAACCGCCGACTTGTGCGCCAAGCTTTACACCGTTCGACGGCAAAAGGCGAGATTGATCTCGAAGACGCCAAAACGATTGGCTTCATGGATATACTTGTCGCGGAAGCCATTATTACCAGCGAACGCAAGACGGAGATTTTGACGCCATGACGCACAAATATGGCGGGCCTGAAAGACGCCACTCAGGTGAAGGCTGCGACATTCACAAACTTGCAAAAGATGTTGCACGGGAGACCGTCAGAGATACGTTCATGGTATTAGGCATCGACATCAATAATCACGATGAGGTCAGGTCATTTCAGGCCAATCAAATGTGGACATATAACACTCGAAAACTAAGCGGCAAGGTTAAGGCTTTTTTTGTAATTGTGATTATTGGCGGCATATTGACAACGCTCGGATTAAACAAATGAAACTTGAAGCTATCATTGCAGCGGTGACAATAGCGGGTTTCGGCGCTACAGGTGCGGGGTATCATTACACGCAAGTCGTGCCTATCCAAGAAGCCGCGCAAGACAACACCTGTGAGCGAGTTTGGAATAACTATCTTTGGGCGAAGCGCCGGTTGCGTGATGCTCAGGCTGATTATGCTATCGCCAAAACAATGGCGCGTTCTGACCCCGGCGCATCCTTCAAGCAACAACAAGAGCGTATGATTATTGCCGACAAACATGCTCGGGCAATGTATTCAATCGCTATGCGTAAGTGTCCGGGGAGACGGATTGGTTGACAAATACTTGGTCTGAGAACTCTCAAAGACATTTAGACACTTGCGATAAGTCGCTTGTCCTCTTGTTTAATACAGTTCTGATCCACAGAGATTGTTCTGTTGTGTCAGGGGCAAGAGGCGCAGAGGAACAGAATAGGCTATTTCGTGAAGGTAAATCACAATTGCAATGGCCTGAAAGCAAACATAATAACCTACCATCTCGCGCTATTGACGTTTGGCCTTACCCGCGACCAGATTGGAATGATGATGTTGCATGGTTAGAGTGGGGTAATTTTGTTGAGGGTGTCGCAGCGGGTTTAAACATCCCGATTGAATGGGGTGGGCGCTGGCGAAGTTTTAAGGACGTTCCACATTGGCAACTAAAGAGGGAAGACGATGAACGCTGATATTTTCACAATGCTTGCGCCGGTTCTTCCGCCGTGGGTGCAAATAGGTCTCGCTGTACTCGCTCTTATTGGTGCGGGTCGAACAGGGTCCGTTCTCACAGATAAAGGGATGAGTTCGAAAGTTTTAGGCGGCGGGAAAAAACTTCTTGATCTCATCGGTTTGAAATTCGGTAAGCGAGAAGATTAGTGACCTATACTTTCGGCTGTCACGGTTATAATTTTGATGTAGCCTCTGGTGAGGATGCTTGGGGGCAGTACGAAGTATGGCAGCAATTTTCACCGGGCGTCTTCAAAGCGTTCCATTGGCAATCCACAACATCCATATGGAACGCTTGGAAAGCCGGCCATTGGAACACATACTATTGGGCGTGGGCTAAAGCGGTTGAGGCTTCAGATCGTTTCGCTTCATACCTGACGACATTCAATGGCGACATTAACATCATCTGCCACTCACTTGGTAGCCGGGTTGTGTTGGAAGCCCTCACTAAAATACCAATCGACCACGTTAATAAAGTCTTAATCTTTAATGGCGCGGATAGTGTCGCCCATGCGACAGCTTGTGTAAAACAAACAAACGCAAAAATCTTTTCCGTTCGGACAAGAGAAGACCGGGTTCTCGGTTATATGGGCGCAACCTTCACCCCAAAACTAGGCCGTGAACCCGTTATAGGGTATCACGGCTTAGAGGATAAACTTCCAAACTGGACGGGTATTGAGTTATACGAAGAAGCTGACAAATTCGGCTCTATTGGCGATCACGATTGGTCTTTTCGCAATCCCGATCTTCACGAAAAATGGCGCGGTATTCTAAACGCGCCCTAAAAGCCGGTCAATTTCCTCGGCAGCTTTAGCCGGCGTTGTTATGCGTTGCAATTCTTCACTCTCGGGATCGATCTCAATACCGAACGCGGTTTCCAATCGCATAATCAATTCAAGATAATCCAAGCTATCAAGACCTAACGTGCGTATAGGACCGTCTCGCTCTTGTTCCGCCAGACTTCGGCCATCCATAAGTAGACTGTCCGGTGTGATCTCGTTCAAGTCAATGTCGTAATCGACAGAGATAATCCGCATTACTTTTTCAACGGTATCTTCTTTCATCTTATTCACCCCTCATGTGTTGTTTAAACAGTTCCATCCATTCGGCTCGACCTTCAACACGGGCCACCACCACATCATCTAAGGTGTTACGGCAATATAATGTTGTAACGTTCACGGGTTTGGTCTGACCTTGACGCCACACCCGGCCTATGGCCTGTTCCTTACTATCACGGGACCATAACGGATGATAGAAAAGAACATCAGCGTACTTATGCTGAAGACCATCAACACCGTGGGACATTGATCGGACTTGCGCCAGTTCAATATTAGTGTTCTTGAATCTCCGTTCAAGTTGTTGCCGTTGTTCAACAAACTCATAGAAGATAAGTCCAGGTTCACCCTGCAACCGCGTGGACCAATCCACCGCTTCATTAAGACGCGCGTGATCTAAAGTAGCAACGGTAGCATCGACATAGATAAAACCGGAAGCAATCTGTCGTAACTTACCGTCACGCACCGCTGCGTTGGCGGCTTCAACATCGAGATCATCTTCTTCAATAACCATATCATTACGCATATCGTTATAAATCTGTCGGGTGTCATCTGGCATGTCGAACTTTTGGATGTGTTCGTGTAATGGTGGTAAGGTCTTGCTCTTATCGTTATCGATCATATGAACCAACGGTTTTACTTTTTCCATTATGGTTTCATCTTCCCCATCTTTCAGTGTCCAGTTGAAACCATTATAATCGGGGATGAAGTGGCGTTTCAAATAGTTTTCCTTGTTCCGCCCAAGGGCCTTGCCGTGATCGATGATCCGACACATACCGAACAACTTTTGGAAGTCTTGGCTAACCGGTGTTGCTGTCATTCCAACGCGCCATTTGAAACACCCACCCGTTTTCTTACTGCGTAAACCTTTGGTTTGTTTCCCTGCGGCCTTAGATAATTCATCAATCAATATACCATCAGCCCCATGTTCCGTTCCTAAAAGCCATTGGAGGTTATTAAGAGATACTACAATAACATCACAAGCTCGACCTTCGAGCATCTTGGCTCTCGCTTTGGGTGTCCCTGTGACTTCAACAACCTCTAACCCCTTCAGGTGCGGCCATTTTTTGACTTCATTAGTCCAAACATTCTTGTCCAACACTTTGGCTGGCCCCGCAACGATGAAACGTTTAAACGCTCCATCTTCAATGAGTTCTTTGATGGCCGTCAGTGCTATAACGGTTTTACCTACACCTGTATCAGCAACCAGAATAGTCTGATCGTGCGTATATAAGCGGTCCACCGCCTCTTGTTGTTCAGGTGTTAATAAGTTGTTCAACAATATCATCAACCCCTTCTTTGGAAGATGTTACATAAGTTTTCAAGCCAGCCTTATTTAAACGGGATAACTCCCGCTTCTGTAACTTCGATAACACACCACCGGTTGACGGTGATTTCAATTCCACGAAAACAACTTTACCATTCTTCGCTAACATCACATCAGGAAAACCTCGACGCGCTGCAACAGCCATCTTACGACAAAAGATATCGTGTATATCAGCACGTTTAAAAAGATAATTCTGTAGTTGTTTTTCTGTTAACATGATGCTCCTTTATTTAACACCATTCCATTCTGGGCCAGCCGCAAATCTTTTCTAAAGCTCGTTTCTCTCTTTTGTTGCCTGTTGGCAACCAATAGCGATGTTTTGGCTTACGCCGCACTCGCTTAAATTCCCCCGATCTGAACGCATCCCGCGAGTGCTTCCCGTTAATCGGGACATAATCATATCGCGGAGTTTTGCGGTCTTGATCGGTAAGCCCTGCATAATTCCAGTTGCCGGCCCTGTAGACGTATCCGGCGTGTCCGTGGGCCGTGTCGGCGTAAGAGCAGACCAATAACGGCGGTAACATTTTAAGGGCGCGGCAGACAAAGAAAGTTTCGGTGTTCCGGGGCATTTCATCATCTACCCATAGCCGGTTTAATTCGACCACCTTGCTTGGGTCGGAAGGGCATACGCTTTTTTGAAGGTGTCGGCTTGGTGGTGTTCCGAAGGTGCAAACGCCCATTAAAGCGCCATCAAGGAACAGGCCGAAGGCGTGGCTAATCGGTGGTCGTCGGTGTAGGTAGTGCCGCTCCACAACGACCTGTGCCGCTTCCTTTTTCTCGATTTTTGCAACGTTTCTCATGCCGCTCGTCATTCGTACAGTTTAAAAATTTCGGTAAGGCGCTCTCTGTAGGCTTCAGACACTCTTTTGTCGCGCTCATCTTCGCCGCAGTTGTTTTTCTCAAGATCATGTGCAAGAGCGTTTAAGGCCACACGCACAGTCATTGCCTGGCCAACCGTGAGCCGTGTTCCATTTATTTCAATTATCAGTTCGTCCATGTCGAGCCTCCTAGCTGTACAGTGAGAACCAAATTATCTGATGTCGCATAGGCCAACATTTTCTACAGGGACGCCTTCTGCATTTTTTGGCTCTATTTCGTCGCTTCATACCGGCCTCGTTTGTTAGACGGTTGCAGGGGTGCCGGTAGGCACATCTAAAGGGGACCTAAATACTCGATCCAAAATTGATCCCCGCCCCGAAGGGCGGGGTAATTATATCAACCAATAACCCCGGGTTAGGACATAAGCGGAGGTAATGAACATATCCGCTTATGTCTGGTTTATCCTCACCTCGCGGCGGGGAATTCTCAATGAGACTAATCATATGTTGTTCTCCAAAAGACATTCTATTACTTACCATACCTATGATTATGTGAAACACCACCAGTGGCTAAAGGCAAACCCTCACCCCACCAGGGTTGTTCCAACATTATGTTGTTTAAACGCTCCGCTTCATCTATCGGACCTACACCGATGAGTTCATCATGGGTGTGCCCGACAATATTCAGTTCTTCATCATAAGCGCGTAACAGTGCTTCGCGCAAACAGTCGGCTGCGACACCTTGGACCGTATTCTGGAACACCAACGCACCTCTGGCGTGTAACCGTATCGGTGGCTCGCCGGCTGCGGGTTTGAAATGGGTTTGGAACGTAGCACCAGTTCTTTCTTCACCCCACGGTGTCTCGTATGGCTCGTAGCGTGGTTTCGGATACGACAACAACCGTTCCGATGGTAAGCGACACCAGAGAAAATTTAAACCGTCCGAGTAAAACGTGACGCGGCCCACCTTACAATCCGTTCCCGGACACAACACCGCTTCGGTTATCGCTCGATCATATGCGTCCCATATCATCTCAGCCCAAGGGTTAGCGCCGCGCCATTTTCGCACAATGTCTCTGGCGGTATCTTCATCAAAGGTAACACCAAAATTTTTCGCCATACCGATCAGCGCGTTATGAGAACCACCGAACTGTAGGGACAACTCAGCGATCTTACCGGATTGCCGAAACTCCGCGTCAACATCCGCTTCACTGACGCCGAACATATCCGCCGCTGTCACAACGTAAACGTCCTTCTCTGCCCGGTATAAGTCCAGTTTACGCTCACCAAATTCATTGTTCGGCAACCACGGCGCAACCCGGCCCTCGATACTCGACCAATCGACCCAATACATGCCGTCTTTATGTGAGATCATGGCGCGTAATAACCGTGCCATTGTATCGGCAGGACGGTCTAACTCAATACCTTCGATGATGTCTTGAATAAGGGCCTCGGCTTCATTGTGGCTGAACACATCACGGCGGATGTTGTGAGGCTGCAAACCTTTACCAGAAAAGCGCCCCGTGCGGCCCGCACCGTTCCATAGGTAGGTGTTATAGACCCTACCATTAACATGTTGGTGCGCGGCCACGGCGAATTTCTGAAGGGCCGACGAGCCAGCGTTGTCAATATATTCTAATAACTGACGGGCCTCATAATCCAAATCATCGAACTCTTGTAAGTACCGTCTATGATCTGCGTCAAGACTGATCTTCTTTTCGCCCTTCTTGTAAACCTCTAAAATCTTCATATGGTGTGGTTGAAGACGGGGAAACAGCCATTCGTCACGGCTCTTGCGTTGTGTGTGCTTCACCATCATACCACCGGTTAACTCGGCAATACGCCGGTTCGCATCATCAGATACTTGGTGCGTGTAGGCTAACGCCGCCTCACAAAATTCAACATCAATCGGCAGACCGCGTTGATTGACGATACAATTAACGTGATATTCTTCCCATTCCTCATCCGTCAAAGGCCGCAAACATTTAACAGCGGCTCTCATAACCTCGACATCACTAATGTTATATTCCTGCATTAGTTTTTCATCACCGGGTTTAAACGCTTTCAAATGACCCGGCGCACAATATTCACGAATGAGACGGGTGCCGTCCGTGTGCTTACGATACGGCAGACCCAACCCAACGGCCATAGCGTCCAACCCGCCAGCAAAACCGTTCGCTAAACTCATGGCCATTGAACAGCGCCATTGTTCCAACTTAGGCGCTTCAAACCCATAATCATCGGCAATAACATAATCGAATAAATGACGCTCGAAGTCGGCGTTGTGGGCCATGCAAAGCCCGCCGTTTTCCATGTGTTCGATTACATCTTCGGGGAAATCGTTTAAACGTCCATCTGTCTCACCCCAAAAGAATTGTATCGGCTCATCATCGAACGCATACGCCATACAGATCATTTGAGTGGACGGGTCCTCACTGTACCGGCGCAAGCCGTGAAACAGTAGGTCACATTCCGAGCGGGATTCAAGATCAATATAGAGCATTACATTTCCCACAGTAGCAGAGGCGGGGGTGCGCGATTGAAAGGAGAAAAGACCGCACACCCCCTCACAGACGGGGGACTAGGCCGCTGCTTTACGTTTACGGCGTTGCCGCTTGACCGGTGCCGACTTTTCTTCGGCCTCGGTTTTAGCGCCACGCTCACGCCGTTTCGGTTCGGGTGCCGCTTCCGCCGATTGATCTTCGACTTGAGCAACAACACCTTCTTCTTCACCATCTTCATTACACCAACCCACAATCTCAAACAGTGGATTGTAGTTCGTTTTACCGGTGCGTTTACCGGTCCCAGGGTAAGCCTCGCTCGTCAGCTTAACCTTGGGATAAAGATGTTTGCCACCTTCGGCGGCTTTTGCTTTGATCTTACCCAACAGAACGTCGATACCCTTACGACCACCGTAAGAGTTCGTGTCAAAGGCTAACGGCTCACCATCGTCGGCAAACGCGGCTTCAAAACCGCGCGCTTCACTCGGTTCATCAATTTCACCATTGGCGCTCTGAATAGGTGCCATCGCTTGAGGTAATGGTTGCGTGAACGGCACCAAAATCTTTTTAGGCCGGCCACCGGACCATAAAATCCAACCGTGGCGGATCGTGGTTGTGTTGACGATAATGATCTCGTCCGTGACATCATCACCGTCTTGACCACAAGACCACTCACCTGTATCAAAGTCGATCTTCAGAAAACTAAAGCCACCGGCTTGAGTTTCTTGAACTTGGGATTTCCCCAAGGCTTCGGCAAGATCGGTGGGGTTCATAACCGAAGGAAAATTACCACTTTCCACCGGTGCGACTTCGTTGTTTTCAGTTTCTTCCGTCATTGGTTTTACTCTCCTATCCAATGCTAATTCGCGGCACCATGCCGCTATCCCATTATCTCTTTCAAGTGACCCTGCACATCGCTGACAATCACCGCTTCCGCAGGATTGCTTTCATCAGCTAAGGTTGTGCCGGAACTTTCAGATTTAATGTGATTACTAAGGTCCAACTCGACCTTCTTTTTCTTCAAAACTTTTTCCATCTGCGCCGGACTGAGTAACTTCGTTACATGCGTATCCGTTGCTTTCAGTTTCTTTTCTTTTTTCAAAAACGTTTCCAGTTTCTTTTCATCAACCCATTTCCGGGTCGCGCGTTTGTTGATAATCTTCCACCCCTTGATAGGAACGCCGCGAACCAGTTGACAATAGATTTCCTGACGCATCGACTTGATCCAATCTTCGATCTCCAATAACGCATCGGCTCCTGCTTGCAACTCTCCTAAATCCCGCGCTCCTAATAAATTCGTTGCCATAACGTTTAAACGCTTTGCTTCGCAATACGCCATAGCCGGACACCACTGGCAATGCGAACCGGGGTTAACGTCCGTACTCTTGGTTGCCGCGATAAACTCTTTCTCGAACGGCTTGAACGGTTTCAGGTCCGTTTCCCAAGTGAACGTAACCCCCTTCACTTGTGGTTGAATGATAACGAAGACGACCTTCTCAACACCTTTAAACATCCCCACAGTCTCGGGGTCCTTCTGCGCGGAAATGGTGTAAAGAGCAAGGTTCGGACTATTCTCAACCGGTACTTTCTTTTTACCGAATTTATAATCCAACACCATCAACGTCTTGTGATCTTCGGATAACCCTAAAAGATCGATAGACCCACCGATCAAACCCGGCGTGTGTTGCACGAACGGTTCAATAACCATCTCATCAATTTCATATTTATCAAGAATGTCATTCGTGGCTTTCCACGCAATTTCAGCCAGCGGTAGATCATCTTCCGTGAACTCACGTTCAACACCATCTTCTTCATAGACATGACCGAGGAAATTTTTAGGTTCTTTCCCTTGCTCTTGGCACAACTCCATGACTTCATGGTACATCGAACCCTCTACCGCTGCGGGTCCTGCTGGTCTTTTCGGTAAATTCTCAGACGCTTTGACCCAACCAGGGCAAGCGATTGTACGGTGTGCGGATGAACCGCCATAGGTAAGATGAATATTTGGCATGATTAGTCCCTTTATTGTCTAATTTTCAAATCCAATTCTTTCTGTCCTCGAACCTCTAATACGAAACGCCAAACTTTGTCAAGCGTGTCTGTCGAAATAGTTTTCGTGGGATCGGATAAGCGTTTTACAAAGCCAGGATCGCCGGCAATGATACGGCCTACGGAACTAGGTGCTAAATCATACTCTTTAATTACCGCATTTAGTTCTTTCGCCGCCTTAAATTTAATGCTCATGTTTAAACACTTCCAAATTTTTATTTGACAGATCATATTGTATGACAGATACTACAAAAGATCAACACTAAATGAAAGGGACTAATTATGCAAAAAACTGTAGAGGCTTGGTGGTTTTCAAATGATAAGATACTCCCGCACGGCGATGGGCGGCGTATCCGTAAGGGTATTACCCACAAAATTAAAGGTGAGGTTGTGCCTTGTAAAAATGGACTGCACGGTTCCAAAAAAATACTTGACGCACTAACCTATGCCCCTGGGTCTATTATATGGAAGGTTCAATTAAGTGGTGTCGTGGTCGCGCACAACAACGACAAATTAGCTGCGTCGGAAAGAACGTACCTAACGAACGGGGTTGATACAATAGAAACGCTTCGTGAATTTTCTAGAAAGTGCGCCCTTGATGTTATCCACCTTTGGAACGCTCCTGATATTATCGTTCAATACCTTAAAACCGGTAATGAAAATTTAAGGGACGCTGCTCGGTGTGCTGCTCGGGATGCTGCTTGGAACGCTGCTTGGGACGCTGCTTGGGCTGCTACTCGGGATGCTGCTCGGGATGCTGCTCGGTGTGCTGCTCGGGATGCTGCTTGGGCTGCTGCTCGGGATGTTGCTCGGTGTGCTGCTCGGGATGCTGCTTGGGATGCTGTTAGGAAAAAACAGAACCGCCGCCTTACCCGCATGGTTAATAAACTAATCAAGGAGAAATAACAATTATGACATATGTTGAAATCTGGCGAGAACGCATTGCGACAGGTAATGCCACAATCTTCGAAGCGTACAACTGGCTCGTGGATCATGGTATGAACGAACTCAAGGCATGGGACGCGCTTCATGCCAGAGTATGATTTAGACCGTTTAAACAGGATACCCGAAGCAACAACGCCGCGGGTTGTCGAACCACCGTCCGAGGTCGAACAGCCCGACGACGATCAAGAGCGTGACCCTAACGGGTTTGACGCGCACACCCCCGGCGCAAAACTCGACGCCGGCAAGCCTCAGATGGGTTTGGTGCTGGAAGGTTTTCCCCGTGCGCTACTCGCTGTCGGTATTGTCGCAACTTTCGGTGCTGAAAAATACACCCCGAACGGATGGATGAGTGTGCCGGATGGTGTCAAGCGATACACGGACGCTATGATCCGTCACCAACTTGCCGAAGCGTGTGAGGGTATTATCGACCCGTCCACCGATCTTCGGCATGATGCACAAGTAGCGTGGAACGCACTCGCGCGATTAGAACTTAGGTTAAGGGATGAAGATAATGAACGATAAAAATTCTTGGTTTCGCCTACTCATGGCTTGGGCCTCCTGTTTCATTTTTCTGTTTGCCGTTCTTGGTTTTTACTTCACGCTCGTTATGATTTTGTTCGGCGGTTGATATGGCCGTCATACAAAGTTACCCGCGCCGTTGTCGCAACGGTAAATGCCGTTCGACGCGAACAGCCGTGATCGCCACACGGGATTATCCCAAGTACGTCTACCGTCAACGGGAGTGTTTAAACTGCGGAACGCGCTGGCCGACTTATGAGATTATGTGGCCGGGGCGTGGCGCGTCTCTTATCAACCATCTCACCAACGCTGGGCATGTACTCATAAAAATGAAACAACTGTTGAAAGATTACTCGCTATGATCGACGCTCAAGAATTTCTTGCGACTATCTTCCCCGATCTCGAAGATGATGAACATATTTGCGTCAGTCGTGGCACCGCCAAAAAAGACGGGGATGGTATGTGGTTCAAGAACCACCTCACCCGTGACCGTGTTTGGCGAAAGTGGAACCCCGAGCGTCAGCATCAGGCGTGGTACTTCTCCGTCAGCACCATCACCGGTGAGTTGAACGCCAAGGGTACGATGGTGGGGCGAGGACGGGCGCACTTGCGGCGATACTGGTGCGTGGTGTTGGACGACATCGGCACCAAGACAGGCGAGCCGCCCGTTCGTCCTTCGTGGATACTTGAGAGCAGCCCCGGCAATTTCCAATGGGGTTACATGCTCGACCCCGGCGACGATTTCGACCGTTACGAGGCTTTTATCGAGTGGTGCCATGAACAGGGTTGGGGCGACAAGGGCGCTGGTGGCTCGTACCGCGTCATGCGTGTGCCTGGATCGGCCAACATCAAGCCCGGACGCCAAAACTTCCACGCCCGCGTTATCGAGTGGGATTGTTCCGTGTGGACCCTTGACGAACTCGCTGAGGACTTTGGTTGTGACCTCGACGCGTTACCCATCGAGACCCGGCACACCGCCGCCCAGACCAAGCCCGGTGGTGCCGTGGCGTTGGACGGGATCGATCCTATGTTGGATTGGCTCGTGGACCGTGCGTTGGTTGTTACCGACCCTGGTGGGGACTTCGTGACCATCAAGTGTCCCTGGGGCCACGCCCACACCAGTGGTGACGACACGGCGGGTTACAGCCCTCTGGGCCGTGGTGCCGGCGATTGGGTACAGCGCCGGGCCTTCCGGTGTCTGCATGAACATTGCAAAGACCGCAAACTCCCCGACTTTACCAAGTGGGCCACGGAACTTGGTGGTCCTGTCGTCGCCGGTTACGACCCGTTGCCGTGGCTCCAGGCGCGTTACGTTTACATCGAGACCGGTCAGCGCGTGGCCGACATCGAACAGCGGCCTCTTGGTGGTTGTTGGCTCTGGGAACTAGCCGATTGGAAGCTGAAACACACCGGCAAGATGCTGACACAAAGCCGGGATAACCCCGTTGCCGTCTCGACGGCGTTTCTTGAGGACAGCAAGACCCGTCGCGCCGTCGATACCCTTTATCGACCCGTTCCACATAAGCTAGATGATGGGGTTGTCGATGCCTATTACCAAAACTTCGTCAACACCTACGTCCCGCCGAATTGGCCCGAGACCCAGAAGGACCCTGAAATATTTCTGGAGCATATCGACTATATTATCCCTAACGCGGTGGAGCGTGAGACGTTTCTTAACTGGCTGGCTTACAAGATACAACACCCCGCCTCACGCTCTTATGCCGTGGTGATGATCGCGGAGGACAGCTACGGTATAGGCCGTTCGTGGCTCAAGGACATGCTCACGGCTTGTTTGCAAGGTAAGGTCAACACGGCCTCGCTGGCGCAACTGATCGGTAAGGGTACGTCAGCAGAACAGACCTATAACGATTGGATGGCCGGGTGCCAGTATATCGTCGTTGAAGAAGCCAAGGACAGCGGGTTAACAAAAGATGATTTTTATCACGGTTACGAGACGTTTAAACAGCTTGTGGATACCAAAGTCGCAGAAGATCAGCGCATTAACCCCAAATTCGGCAGGACGCGCCGGGAAAATATTTACTATAACGCTCTAATCTTCTCGAACCACGCCGACGCATTAGCCGTGCCGGATGGAGACCGGCGTATTTATGTCATACAAAACCCCAACACCCGCAAA
>Ga0075463_10000338_pt1 | contig 14876 bp, 5 predicted proteins | sample DEB08_DNA_14_FD_77579 | JGI IMG/M metagenome (GOLD analysis project Ga0075463, IMG submission 77579) | Aqueous microbial communities from the Delaware River and Bay under freshwater to marine salinity gradient to study organic matter... | ecosystem: Environmental > Aquatic > Marine > Coastal ...
GCACCAGAGACTCGAGGTCGGGCCTGGGTCGGTGGCGGCGCTCACCGAGGCGCCCTTGCGCGCCGCGGGGATCTCGACCTGCGTGTCCCCACATGCGCACCGATCGACGCGCGCAAATGCCGTGACCGGCAGCTTGCAGTGGTCCCAGTCGATGACCTGCACGACGTCCATCATTCCGGTGACGACGCCGTAGAGGTACGCAAAGAGCGCCTGCATCGTTTGCCAGGCCGGGGAGAAGAACGTGTTGGTCGTGAAGAACCCGATGTCGGTGAGCAGGTTGGCGATGACGCTTGCGATCTTGTGTTTTCCACTGGAGTCGGAGAGGTCGCGCATGAAGTCGCCGCTGAACTCGCTGAGGCAGACGCCGACCGCGCTGTCCGAGGCCCGATTGAGGCCGTCGCTCGTGAGCGACACCTCGATGCGGACGCCGGCGCTGTCGCCGATGAGGTTGGAGAAGATGGCGAGGGCGGAGTCGGCCTGGCATTGGAGTACCTTGTTGGCGGTGATCAGTGGGTACAGCACGACCATGGCGACGGACGCGGCAAAATTGGTGAACGCGGCGAGGCCGAGGACGATGCGCCCGTTGGTGTTGGAGTCGAGCACGTGCGACTGCGGGCTGAGGTCGTCGGCCACGAGGCCGTGTACGGCGGAGGTCGCGAAGCCGACGATCGAGGTGAAGGTCGCGGCCGTCGACACGATCGAGTCCTTGGCCGAGCACGTGAGTGCGGTGAAGAATTCCTGGTACGACGTGAATTCGTATCGCTCGCGGCGCGCCCGGGTCAGCTCGACGATGGCGACCGTGCTCTGCGCGACGGCGGTCCACGTGGCGCCGAGGGCGATGCGCGCCATGTCCGCCTGCTGGCGCACGAGGAGCGTGCCGAGGTTGCACAGCGGCTTGCGCATGTTGACGAGCGTGCCGACACAGCGCGCGACCGCGCACTCGGCGGCGGCATAGCACCTCATCTGCACGTCGTGGTAGCGGAGCTGAGGCTCGCGCGTCTGGCACGCGGCGCAGTTGTCAATGCGGCACTCTGCTTGCAAGGAGATGGTCTGCCGCACGCGCTCCGCGGCACGCACGTCCACCGTGTACTGCTGGGTCGTGCGGTCGAGTTCGATGCGCACATTGTGGATCCACGAGCGCGTGTCGCTGAGGGCGCCCACGAGCAGGAGGTTGAGAGTCACCAGCGTGCCGTCTTCCGTGTAGGCCGATTCAGACGCGTCCGCGAGGAACTTGCGGTTGAGCACCGCCACGTCGTCGGTGGTGAGCACGAGCGTGACTGCGGGGTCGACGTTGAGCGCGCCAATGGACTGCTGTACGGTGAACTCTTCGGGAAGACCGTCGTCGACGAGCCGCACGTTGTCGCCGGCTGCGCTGGCGAGTGGGATCCACGCGTCGATGTGCGTGTTCCCCGCCTTTTGCACACGCACGATTTTGTGTGTATCTGGGACGTCATCAGCCGCGCAACTCGTTTTCACAACCGACAGTCCAAAGTCCGCGAGAGGATCGGGAGTGATCTCGAAACTCAGGCACTGCGTGATCGAGTTGACGACAGCGACTTCGGTGTCTTCGTCGGTCTTCTCGAAGGAGACGACGTCGCGGGTGCCCGTAATATCGACATGGATGCTTGGGTGCCAATCAGACCGCGGCTGCACGCGCACATTGAGCACCTGCTGGAGGTCCGCCTGTACGCTCTCCGTGTCTTCGGGGTCGAACGCGCGCGTTTCGAGCAATACGAAACGCTCGCCGGTGGCCGCGTAGACCCAGAGCGTGGTCTCCTCGGACGTCGTGTTCAGCACTGAGATGAGTAACGTTTCCCGTGCGGGGAAGGCGTCGATGGTGAGGGCCCATATGTTGACGACCTTGCTGTACTCGCCCCACTCGCTGTAATAGGGGGTGACAAAAACGGGCTCGATGCGCCGCACGCTCTCCATGAAACTGCGGGGCACGCAGTAGTACGCGGCCTCGACCGCGCCGTTGTCGAGGCCGAACAGCGCCAGGCAGCGGTCGCCGGCGTCGCTGTGACAAAGCGTGCTGCACGACGCGCGCCCGAGCTCCGCCATGCCGTAGGCGGGGAAGGGCAGGCGGTCGCGGCCCGCCTCGACGTCGGCGTCGGAGAAGAAGCGGCTGTCGACGTCGACGTCGACCTCGTCGACAAAGACCGGTGGCGCGTCGAGCGCCGCAAGCGCCTGCTCGAAGGCGGTGATACCGTCGAAGCACCTGGCGCGACAGTCGAACGTGCGCATACAGCCCATGAAGTAGCTCGCGGGCTCGGGCAGTAGGGCCATCACGTAGGCGGAGGCGTCGTAGTTGCGGCACTGTCCCGCGTCGTACCCGTGCACCCAGACGAGCAGATAGTCGAGTGCGTCGGCGAGCGCGTCGCCTGCGCGGTGCATGCGCTGAAGCACAGGTCCGAACGCGTCGAGGAGGCGCCCGTTGGCCTCGTCCATGTACGCAAAGCACGTGTCCCCGTCCGTGGCGCGCAGGTAGTTGATCATGTACGTGCGGCTCGCGATCGGGAAGAGCTGCGGCAGGCAGCGGTCGGTCACGACGGCGACGCGGTTGACCTCGCGCGTCTGGCGGCACACGCAGTCCATGAGGGGGTAGTCGATCATGAGTACGAGCAGCACGCGGAGGGCGCCCTCGACGCCGTCGGGCAGGAGCAGACAGAGGTGGCGCAGCGCCTTTCCAAACTGGTTGTCGCCGACGAACTCGCCAAGTCCGTGGCACTGCACGCGCACGACGTCGAGGAAGTAGCGGCGGATGTCGTCCTGGGCCTCAAAGAGCGTTGTCGACATCAACGCGGAGGCCGTGTCGATCTTGGCGGTTTTCGTCACACTCGATGTCCCCTGTGCAGCAACGTTTCGCGCCAGAACCTGGGCGCGCTGCAGCATTCGCCCGAAATTGGCGCCCGCGCGTGCCTTGGCCTTGGCGATCCCGCGCTGGGCCGCGGACCCCGCTTGCTTTGCGGACGCCATGAGGCCCTTGCCAACGGCCTCCCGCAGTAGGCGCAGGTTGAGCCGTATCGACCCCGCCATACCGGCCGCCCCGCGCTGCACGCTCTCGGATAGCCGGCTGATTGACACGGTCTGTAGTTTTGTGTACCCGCTCTGAAGCGTTTCGCGCACCGGGATCGCCTTGACCGCGCGGAGCTGGCCGAGGAACGCGCCCGTGAGGGGCACCACGTTGTCGGAGTGTTGCAAAATCTTGGCTGTCCCGATCAGGCGCGGCTGGAGCTCGCTGTACCCGGGGACGCCTTCCAGGAAGCGCCCGAGGCGCGGGAGGGCGTGCGCAAAGTGCATACCCGCGCGTGCGAGACAGTCCACGAGGTTGTCGGTGACCAGAAAGTCGCCGTACAGCACGCTGTGGAAGGTCGGCTGCGTCCGCGACGTGTCGTACATCGTGTCGATCCACGCAACCGGGAGCACGGAGAACACGTCGAGTGCCATTTTTGCCATGTGCACGTTGGCCGCGAGGACCTCCGCCGCGCCCGAGCCGAGCTGCGGCATGCGGCGCATCGCGGGGCAGAAGGTGCCGATGAGCTGATTGTTGCGCGCGACAAAGGCAGAGGTGAAGGGTCCGGCACTCTCGTGGCGGAAGCACGAGAAAATGGCGCGCTCGTACGAGTCGCCCGCGTCGACACAGTCCCGGCGCGTCGGGTGCAGGAAGTAGCGCGTGTAGCGCACGAGTGCGGGGTCGCGCCCCGTGTGTGTGACGATGTCGTAGTTTTGCATGGTGGTGGTGAGCACCGTGACCAGAACGTTCTGTTCGTCGATGTACTCGAGGTCGGTGATGCGCATGCCGAACATGACGTGGCATAACTCACTGTGCACAAAGTCCGCGTCGACGTCGAACCAGTTTGGGATCGTCATGAAGGTGGCGCGCGCTCTGCTCGGCGGCGTGGATGCATCGCCGAAAACCGCCGCCTGCATCGTGTGCAGCGTCCAGACGCGCGGCGTGCCGTAGGACGAGGACACCACCACAGTGTCCACTACATTGCCCTTACAGCGCTCTATGCGGCTTGCGTACACGGCGTTGTCCGGGTTCACCGCCCAGTGCACGGCCCACTCGGAGGCGGCCGCGGGCACGTACGTGAGCTGCTTCGACGTGAAGTAGCTTGGCGGCAGCACGATCTGGCCGCGGCTCACCGCGTCCGTGTAACACTGCGCGTCACTGACAGTTTGACACTCTGCGTCGTGGTCGAGGACGTCCGCGGCGTCGCCGTGCAGGAGACCGAGTTGCTCGTGCTGTAGAGTGAACTGGCCGGAATTGTGGTCGAAGAGGCGGGTCACGCGGATGCGGCGCACGCCCTCAATCTCCACGATCCGCAGCATCACGTCGCCAGCCACCACAAACGGCTGCTCCCCGAGGCGCACCCAGCCCGCGTACTCCGCTGTCGTCTTGTTTCGCAGGGCGCCCGCGAGAGAGCCCCCCTCGGCGAGCCGCGCGACCTCCAGCGCCGTCGTGCTGCTCGCGTCGGCCGAGCACGACCCGAGGTTGCACACGCGCTGCTCGCGCACCCCGAACGCGCTGTTTCCGAGCACCTGCGAAGTGGCGCCGAGCCCTTCGCAGTCGGCCTCGAAGTCTGCAAAGCCACCGACGCACTCGAGCTGTGCAAACGTGACGGATTCGTCCCACCGGTGGGCGTTGACCGCGGAGATGTTGGCGCCGCTCTGTCCGGCGAGGTGCAGTCCGAGACAGAATGGGAAGCACGTGTCGAGGCTGTCGAAGCACGCGCCGAACCCGGGGCCGGACCCGCACCGCGGTTGGATGTACACGGCCGCGTCCGCCGTGTGCGCCACGGGGGGGAGGTTTCCATGCGCACGCACGGTGTCAAAGAGGTCGTTGAGCGGGGCCGGCGTGCGCGCGTCAGAGAAGCGCTTCCGCGAGAAGCGTAGGGGGTGCACGCGGATCAGCGTGTCGTCGCACCGCATGAGCGATCGCACGTGCTCGTCGGCAAAGACGACCTCGTGCACGGTCGACGCGTTGTAGTTTGTCTCGTTGTCGTGGAACCCGACGTACGGAACCGCCGCACAGAGAACGCGCAGGCGTGTGTGTGCGGCGCCCGAGACCGCCCCGGTCGCAGCCACCGGCTCGTCGACGCACTGGCACCCAAAGAGGCCGGTGCGCGTGTCGGCCTGCACATCTGCGTCCTCGGTGCCGCCCGCCCGCACCGCCGCGACGCCCCACGCGGGCTCGGCGCGGAAGGGCCAGTTGCCGACGGCCATCTCGGAGAAGGTGCCGTCGGTCCCCGTGTAGTAGAGCGTCGAGTGTCCGTCGGTGACTGCGGCCATGGCGTCGGTGAGCTGCACGTACTTGAGAACGTCTTCTGTGGTCTCGAAGAAAGCACTGGCGTCCGCGGCCACCGCGCCCGGCTTCCGCGCCCGCTTGCACAGGTCCTGGTTGACCCCGCGCACGCGCTCGACCATTGCGAGGCCGACGTCGAGCCAGTTGTCGATCAGGCGGCCGCCGGCACGCAGGACTTCGAGTAGCGCCGCCGTCCACGGCGCAAAGTCAGGCACGCACATGACCGCCACCTCCTCGTCGTAGAAGTAGTCCGCGTTGTGGCGCGCGTAGGCGCAGCGCTTGATGGTCATCAGGGGGAGCGTCACGACCGTCGAGAGCACGAAATTGACGGCGCAGTGCACGGCCTTGTACAGGTTGAAGTCGGTGAGTGGGTAGAGCGCAAACTCGACGAGGAACGCGACCGGGCTGCACGTGAGCAGCAGCACGCCCTGCACGTTGGTGACCGCTTGTTGCATGAAGGAGCCGGGCGTCATCAAGTCCAGGGTGTAGTAGGCGTGGTTGCCGACACACTGCAGGTCGCCGTCTGTGAAGGGGACGTTCTGCGTGGTGTTGCTCGGCGAAAAACCGTACGAGGTAGACCCTCTGTGGTCGGCCCCGGACGCACAGAAGAGCACGTTGGTGGTGTAGGACGCAAGCGAGACAGAGAACGCCGAGACCATCAAGGACAGGTTTTGGAGAAGCTCGGGGATGCTCGCGAACACGTCGTCGACACTCATCAGGGGAAGAAGCACCTGCATGATGACCTGCGTCGTGAGCCACACAGACGAATTGTACAGAGGGATGAACATACGAACGAACCACTCTATGAGCTCGAGCTGCATAAAGTAGAGGTCGAGCAGCTGTCCAATGCCGTTGTTGTATGTGCCCACGAAGAGCAGCATCGCGCGCTGCAGGTTCTCCGATACAATGAGCAGGATCCCGGACATCACGAGCAGAAACGCGACCAGCCACGCGTTCTGTAGCAACATCGACACGGCCGCGACCAGGAAGTTGAGCGGGGTCAGCAGCACGTACGTGATCGTCGCACACAGGCTCGCCACGACCGAGTTGTCCGCGTAGTGTTTCACCGCCGAGCGGTCGTCGTGTCCGTAAAAGAGCGGGACAAGCACGAAAAGCACGCGGTAGAGGATGCGCTCCGTGAGGAGCAGCACTTGCAGCAGGCCCGCGGCGACCAACAGCCACATTGCACACACGTACCGTTTGCTATATACACATCTACAGAATACGAACGCTTGTGTGTCGGTGACGTATGCAATCCAACCTTTTTTTTTCCACTTGCGTCTGTGTATAAAGGGGCGTCGTCGGGTACAGCAACATGTCGTGCGATGACGAAGATTTATACATAGACTTCAACGAGGACTACTCGTGTTACGAAGACGCGTTCTGTGGATGGGACAACAAGCAAGTTCCTGTCCCCAAACCAAAACCCAAGTCTACCGGGTGCAAGAAACGGTACAACAAGGAAAACAAACAGACGCATACCCGCAACCAACAGCGCATGAAAAAGTATGCAGGTTTTGGTTCAATGGGGTAGGTTCACGCTATTTTATTGCATCGAATCGCTGCACGGCACGCGCGCGGCATCTGTAAAGTACGTGCAGTGTGTCAGCCGCGTGTAGTCGACTGCGCCCGTCGCGCCCGTGGCGACCTGGCCCGCGTCGGTGGTGCATGGGCGACAGAAGCGGTCGGGTAGGCTGCGGTAGAACCCGTCCTTGCACTTTACGTTGCACTCTGCGTCCGCCCATGCGACAAATTCCTCGTCCCGGCCAAGGAGGCCGCTGTCGCACGGCGCGCAGTGCTCCTTGGCGGTCGTCGTGCATGCGACCCACTTCTGGCCCGCGGTGTTCCGGCACGAGAATTCGAGGTCGGACGTGCATGGCTGGCAGTCCACGGTGCCGTTGTCGTATGTTTCTAAGTAAAATCCCATCTTACACTCAAATTGGCACGTGTCCTTCCATGTATATGTGTCCTCTGTAACGGGACGGACTGGACACTCCTCGCATAGCTCGACGGCGTTATCGACAAAGTTATTGAGTGCCGCGCAGCCGCGCACGTACCAGCCAGCATCACACACGGACCCCAATTCGGTGGAATTGGCCGTGTCGGCCGCGCACGGGTGGCACGTTTGCTCGTCCTCTGACCAGTAGTGGTCGCCCTCGCACTCATAGAGTTGCGTGTAGGGCGCGACGACTGCCTGGAACGAGGACGCGTCGGGGTTGCTGCATTCGTCTGCGTCGCTGAGGGGCTCCATCGACAACCCCACCAGTCGCCATGTGTTCACCTCTGCCATGCTCACGGGGACCGTGACGTGACACTCGCCGAGGGCGTCTGGCGCTGGCATTTGCGCGCCGAGCTCGAGCACGCACCCGAGGTGCCGCACGCGGTCGGCGTGCTCGTCCGTGAAGTCGCGCTGGTCGTCCACCTGCCGCAGGAACACACGGTAGCGGCAGCCTGTTTGTGCATCCCGTGCCGCGCGCAGCTGCACGGTCACGTGCAGGCGCTGCCACGCATTGGCGTTGAAGGCGGGCATCACTGAGTCGAGTCCGACGGTCTCCAGTTGTTCTCGCGTCGGCACGTAGAGGTAGGTGCATAGCGCCTTGGGCGTATCGCCCTGCTTGATCGCGCACTGCCACGTGAACTCCTCCGTCAGTACAGCGTTCAGTTGCACGTCATCGAGTGCGACCGTGCGTCGCGCGCCCACGTCAGTATCGCCGGGGTCGCGGTGGACGTGGACGAAGAGGGCGACGGGCGCGCCGGCCGCATCCGCCAGGGCGGCCGACAGCACTGGGCCTGGGAGAAAACGTTGTACGAGGAGCCACTCGTCGACGGGAACCTCGCTCTCGCGGTCGTGCTCTTGCGACCCGACCGTGTGGTGGAGGAAGGCTTGTCGAATGTGGTCGGCGAACTGGTCTGTCAGTTGCTTGTCGTAGTGATGAAGCGCCAGAAGACTAGTGCCAAAATACAATTTGAATTCATCTGTTGAGAGTGTGTAGGTTGAAATGTCATCCGTAACCCGGACTTGATTATCGGAAATTTTTTGGTATATCTGAATGCGACCGTCAGCATTGGCATTATCAACATTCGGGTTAGGATACAGGGTAATGTCGCCATGTGCGTCGACAATCCACACCGTGTGAATAGACAGGTCGGAAATTGAAAATTTTACATATTGTTGATTATTGAGAGAGTCTGTCAGTTCTGTTGCATCATGATTCCATAGTCGATCAAACAACCGCACCTTCACAAGTTCACCATTTACTCGGTGTTCCCAAAGATTGGCGTCGTTCCACACCGTCAATGCATAGGGTATGCCATCTGCATGCTCTACACTCATGAGTGCTTCGGAGTAGAGTTCAGTTTCTGGGTGCGTCGAGAACGCATAGAACCCAATTTCGGTGTTTTCTGTGTTGACTTCTACCACATCAGACATGACGCCAAAAACGTCGACGCTGTGAAACAACGGAAGCATCAGGCTGTCTTTGGTGCTGGCCTGTGTCAGGGCTTGTATATGGTTTGAAATTTTTCTGCATATGTCTGTTGTCTTTCCATTTGACCCTGCATCATCCTGGGTCAGTAAAATACAATCTCCTTGATAAATGAAACCAATGCACCACGTTCTCTCTACGCATAGCTGTAAACATTCAGTTGGATATAGATTTTCGAATGTTGTGTCAGTGGTAGCATCCAAATGCACGAGTTCGGATGTCTGCACGAATCCGTTGCCACATTCACCACTGGAAGACGGAGTATTGGTTTCAAGGCTCGCTATCGACAGGTCAAAACGGAGGTACGCGTGATTGATTTGTGAAAATATGGTATGCGTGAGTCCTGACACCAAGGGAGAGTTTGGTTGTAGTTCTTGGACCACTTCAATTTGACGCGTATCGCGCCGAACACGCAGTACCTGGTCAAACCATCCCAAAACAATGTCGTCTTTGTTCTGAGCCCCGAGCCACGCGTGCGACATCATGCCCGCATAACGTGTGGCGAGTGCCGTTTCTAAACTTGGTATATGTTGGTCGATTTCGAGTGTTGTCATAGTAAACTGCGATGCACTGGTGTTGTACTCGCGCACGAAAAGCATGGCCTGTTCGGTGGCGTCGCTGTTCAGGCGCATCACAGGCAAAACAACGAGTACTCTTGGTCCCTGTACGGCCAGTAGCGCGACGAAATTGAGTCGTTCGGGGTCCAGGTTGTATTGGGGTGCGTCGTATGAAGTGTCGTCATTGACACCGACGTACACCGCTTTTTGACTGGTGCGTGCGAGACTTGACGGCCCACCGTCGTAGTCCTCGTGGATGCTTACAATTTCCACTGTTACACCATCGTTTTGATACACGAGGGCCAGCAGCGATCCATCGTCTGTATGCGTAGCGAGTCGCAGCAGATCCCCGTCGATAGACCACACATGCGCAGTGTCAATCTCACCGGTCTCTTTGAAAAATTGCACTTCACGTGTAAATGTGTTGCGATTCACCAGGGCAACTGCAAGTACAAGTGGGTCCTGTTGCAGCCGCGCGATCGAGTAGGCAAATTGCGATGTGTCCACTTCAAAAAGTAGATTCTGTGCTCTCATGTCATTTTCAATCCCCCATACTCTTGAGCCTATCGAGTAGACAACGCGCGGGGAGAGTCCGACGTCAATGGCAATGAGTGAACCGATTTGATTGGTAAAATAGTCGATATTTTTGTGTATCGCCAGCCCATCTGCGCCCGATACACTGCCAAGGTGTGTCACAGGATAAGCGTGAAAGAGAGACTCGTCGTGTGAACTCGGAGATTCTACTGGTTTCGTGGCGACATAGAACGTTCGAGTTGGCATGTTTGCTGAACTGCTGAACTTTACGGGCCTCGTGAAAATATCTGGGGTATTAAAATTCGTTTTGGCTCCAGACACAATGTCGAGGTTATCATGCACAAACACCAAGGTGGGTAGAAATTGTAGAGCGTCAAACGAGCGCTGCATAAACCCGCTTGCAAACACGTCCGGTCCAACACTCAAACTCAGATGTGTACGGAGTCGCGCCAACTCAGCGACCTCTTCTGTACGCGTCGCCTCGCGGATGTAGAACGTCAGCGCCCACTGCGGCATCCATGTGGTCTGTGAAAGCTCGCGGTCCACGGGCACGGTGAGGCCGAGCGTGGCATTTACAGCCCGGTACATGTCGAGGAGCAGGTACGAGTCGAGGTGCGTGGGCGTGCGAGATCCACCACCTCTGCCGGGGGGTCCGAGCGGCTGTGTATCGACGCCGCTGCTCAAACCGCGCCCGCTGTACCCGCGTCCGCCGTGATAGTACATGGCCACGCGCGCCGAGGTGTTGGTGAAGGCGCGGCGCGTGCCGTTGATGTCGTTCTGCACGGTGACCGAGTTCTGCAGCGCCAGTAGGGGGTACCGGAGGGTCAAATCCCGTGCGTCCCACGCGTGGCAAAACTTGCTGCCGCGCTCTTCGAGCCACCCGTACACCGTGTCGGGTGGTAGAAAGGAGAAGCCAATGCCACCGGGGTTCATGTCGTTGTCGCGAATGTCGATGGCGTTCCACACGCACTGGTGGAGGTCGTTGTTGTCCGCCTCGGTGTCGAACAGCAGGTTCTCGAAGCTTGCATAGTGCTGTGGCGTGAGGGAGATAGACTCCAACAGGTTCGCGTACGCTGGGACCGTGCCGATGTACGTGTGGTCGGCCCGTCCCGTCGGGTACCCCCGCACGCATCGAGTGGGGTGCGGGAGCGCGCACGGCAAGTCGATTTCAAATGGCGCACACGCCGTGACGTCACCGGCGCCACCACTGCACTGTCGCGTGCAGAGCGCGCCGTTCGCCTGCACGCCGGTCTGGTCCTCGGGACATAGATCGAGCTGGCAGTACAGCGTTTTTTGGAGCAGCGTGTCGTCTGAAAACCCCCATGTTTCTTTGTTGGTCAACGGTGGGACGCCCGTGTGCGCGTGGCACTGCAGACAGCCGTCCCCGCCGGCGTCGTACTGCCCACTGACACACAGTTGGTCGGCCAGTCGGGTACACTCCCCGTACGTCGGCTGCACGATCGGGTTCTCGCTGTCGTATATGCCCGTCCGCGGCTTCTGCAGGCCCGTGCAATTGTTGAACTGTAGCTTCGGCCGGTTCCCCGACACGTCCGTGTTGAGTAAATTCTCGCGTCCGATGGCTTTGGTGGAACACAAACTGATGTTCCGCAAATTGTCGCACGTCTTGCACTTGTAGAGCTCGCTCGGCTCCGTCCAGTCGAAAATCTCGCCAATGTCGCACCCAGCCACCCGCGTGCACTCCACCGCGCATCCCCGTCCAAAGTCCGCGGGTGGGGTGGCGTCCGTGTTGTAAATGCCGCACGTGGTGCATGTCTGGCATTCCGTTCTCTCAATTTTGTTTCGTTTTTCGTCCTCCGTGTCATCGGCTTCAAGCACCATGGGGCACGCCCACGCTTGCATGTATGCCTCGGAGAAGTCCTCGTTGGAGCTCTGCTTCGCCGAGCACGACTGCGTGCGACATGCATGCGGGCCGGTGCAGTAGCGCGTGTCGAGGTAGCCCTGGAAATAGTTATCTGTCTCGAGAACACCATTGATTCGGAGTGGGGAATCCGTGGTGAGCTCTTGATCCATGAAGGTTATGCGTTCTGGATTTTCGAATTCTGCGGTCCCGTCGCAGGGCCGGCTGCACGCGAAGGCGACGCTGTTGGCGCCCCCGCCAAACATCTGCCCGAAACTGAAACCGCCGAGCCCGATGCTATTCGATGCTCCCGTGTCGGCATTCTCGACCGGACACCGCGCCGTCCGCGAAACCCACTCCCGACGTACACATTGGCCCACGGTGTTGTTGTATCCCGCCCGGCCGAGGCAGTCGACCCGCACCTCATCCGGGTCCTCGCAGCCCGGACACGGAACGCAAGTGCCGTGCGAGCCCGCGTCGTACTGCACGCCATTGACCTCAACCGGCCCGTTGCACCCCGTACGGTAGTGCTGGTCGGGACACGCCGGACAGTTGATGCATGTGGTCGCCCCTGATGTACCGTACAGTACGTACTTGCCATCCACACAGAGGGTACACGAGGCTTTGCGAGCGGCTGATTCTGTCGCGTCCATATTCTGCATGAATTTGCCGTCAGGACATTGCGCACAACCCTCTCCCTGGTTTAGAGTATCCCCTGTGAAATACCCGTCTACGTTGTTGCATGGAATGCATGCTGTTTTGTCCGTGTTGTTGGTTTCGCCGGGATTGCATCCTGTGCATGTAGACATACCTACATCGGATGCAAAATGATGTTCGGGGCAAGATGCACATAGTTTGGTTGTCACAGAACTTGAATATTTTCCTTGCTCGCATGAGTCACATGCAGTCTGGTCGGTATTTGGTTGTGAGCCATCGGGACATGTTTCGCAAGACTCACATCCCCCGCTGCAATATGTGTTCGTGGAACAAGACTTGCAATCTTGTTCTTCGTCAGCGCATGTATCATGCCAGCAGTCCATTTCACCTTCACAGGTATTGGTATTGTCGGCAAACGAGTCATAACATGTCTGTGAATTGGAATATTTACCCCCAGAGCATGGAAGACATATAGTTGATGTTATGCTACTTGTATACTTACCCTTTTCGCATGTTGTACATGTAGTAGATGCGGTGTCTGAACTATATGTTCCAGCTAGACAAGGCAAACACGCTCCACCGTTTGAAAATTTACCGGTGGTACATTGTTTACATTCGCCATTGACATATTCCTCTCCGTGTGGACATGTACAATCACTCACGTCCGTAGAACCTTCAATACTTGTTTTACCAAGGGGACAGGCTTCACATTGATAGAAAATCTCTGGTTGAGTTTCAAGATGTACCACTTTGTAAAATCCTGGTTGACATGCACAATCTCCCATATCATTATTCGAAATTATTTCAACATTTTCACAACAAAGGCCCCATGGACTCTCTGCGTGGTATGAATTATCTTGGTAATTGGAATATGCATGATAGCCACGATTACTAATACATCCAATGTTTCTACAAGCATCTTGTGCATCATTTTGATCAAAACTATTTGAATGTGCAATTTTTTCCCATGAAGTTGAGCTATCTTGCCATATTTCTATTTGACAACATTGTGAACGAGTAACTTCATACGTCAACCCTGGAGTGGTTGATGGATAGAAATTTTGTCTATATATTTCATGGTCGCAGTTAACAAGACGAGGTTGGCCGTCCACCAGCGAATTAACTGCATTCGCTCTCGTAAAGATACATATTGTTACTAAAGACATCAAATAGAAAGTGCTAATGGGTATTTTTGGTGTCTTCATTTTCCTTATCCATGCACTTGACACTGATAAAAAGTTCAGGGAATACATCAACAGACCCCTCGCCATTTCCAAACGACACAGTCATTTAATATACAGTGCACGCGCCCACATGCAAACATTGTTTGGTACTTGCCAACTTGGCACTAAACTTCATACGACCCCCCGAGTTCACGTGATGCGCGAGCACGCTCTCACGCCACGCGCACGGCCGGCGTGTCCCCCCCGTCCATGCGCATGACCGCGGCGGCGTCCTCGATGCTGGTGTTGGCGAACTGGGTCGCGAAGGCGGCGACGAAGACGCGCGGGAGGCGGAACGCGGCGACCGGGCAGGAGCGCGCCCCGGGGAGGCGCTGCGCGAGGCAGACGACCTCGTTGTCGCGGGCGCGGCGGAGGTGTGCGAAGAAGTTGACGGTGAGGCGCGCGGCGTCGTGGAGGAGCACGAGGTGGTGCATGCACGGCTGTGATTTGAGAGCGTGCTCGAAGACGGCGGCGTGCGTGGCCTCGGCGGGGAGGAGCGCGAGCTCGCACTCGGCGCGGCCGAGCGTCTGTGCGTGGAGCGCCTCGCACCACGCGCGGTGCGAGCCGACGAAGGTGTAGACGCTCGGAAAGAGCATCACGTATGCCGCGACCGGCGGGCCGTGCCGCAGCGCGTGGCGGACCTCCGAGAGCACGCGGACGGTGCGGTGCGCCTCGAGGTCGTTGTGCGTGGCGAGCGACGGCGCGCCCGGCACGAGGGCGAGGTGCACGACGTGCTGCGAGCGCGCGCAGAGCTCGGAGTCGAGATCTGGGGGCGTGGCTTGTCCTGATTGTCGTGGTTTGTGAGCTTGGCTCGTCGTGGGTTGTGAGTTTTGAACGAACGGGTTGTATTGACTGTGATGTTGACTGTCGTGGTGACTCTCGTATTGACTGTCGTGGTGACTCTCGTATTGACTGTCGTGGTGACTCTCGTATTGACTGTCGTGTTGGCCGCCGTGTCGCACCCCCCACGGCGCGACGGCCTGCGTGACGTGCGCGGTCTGCGCGTACACGTAGTTCTTGAAGAGCGAGTTCACCAGCAGGATGTTGAGCACGCACACGTACACCATCAGCACGAGGATGAAGATGTGTCGCGCGGACATCGTCGCCATCGGGGGCGGGGGTGGCGCGCGAAATACTTGGTGTGGGACACACGATGCTTGTGCGCTGGTGTCGTCAGCTGTGATCAAGCCGGCGGGCCGGCGAGCACAACGCCATTGCGTACAACCTGCACGTCTCTTCTAAGTAATCGATGTCGTG
>Ga0075463_10000346_pt1 | contig 14767 bp, 13 predicted proteins | sample DEB08_DNA_14_FD_77579 | JGI IMG/M metagenome (GOLD analysis project Ga0075463, IMG submission 77579) | Aqueous microbial communities from the Delaware River and Bay under freshwater to marine salinity gradient to study organic matter... | ecosystem: Environmental > Aquatic > Marine > Coastal ...
ATAAAAGCGCGAACGGGTACACCTATGTGTTTCAGGCATGAACAATAAATAAAAAAAAAAAAAATCGAGTTTTTATTAAACGGCGGATTATTTTAGAAAATCCCGTCTCTATTTTTCTTAAAAAATAAAAATAAAAATTATTCGACATGTTCTTTTTGCGTGATTGTGTTTAAAAGGTTTTCGAATTCGTGAAAATCGGTCTTTCCATCCTGGCAGGTATAGTCTCTGAAAAATTGGAGCGTGCTTTTTTGGATGAGAAAATCGACACGGTTGTAGTGGATTTTCAAAACGGCGTAGGTTTTGATTTCAATCACACAGCAAATGATGGAAATAAATGTGCCCATGAATTGCAAAAACCAGCTGATAAACATGAATGCCCGCAGCGCATTTCCAGTGCTTTGGCCCCATCGAACATTATAACAGATACCGCTTGTTTCACTTAAAATGTCATTATTTGAATAGCACTGCGTGACAAGTGTAACAAGATTATTAAAACTTGTTGTTTGGCCGTTCACGTCCATAGCGCCAACTGCTGCATTATAGCACTCGCGGCCACGCTCCTGTTCAGCCGCTGAAAGGCCGCTGCACAGATTGCCTTCGTCTGTCCACATGACAATGGGCTGAATACAAAAGGCGATATTTAAACATGCCAGAATAGCAAACAGAAGAAAAAAATTCAAATCTTTGGTTAAATTGCTCACGAGACCAGTAGCAAAAACAAGCGCTGTAATAACCGTGAAAACAGTATTGGCGCTAAAAAAGCCAATATCGCTTCCTTCCCACAAAGTGACAACAACATTAATACCCAATCCAAATGCTAAAAAACAGAGCGCCCAGTAAATAAGAGAATGATGCCAGCGATCAGAACGCACGGAAAAAAACATGGCGGCCGTTAATCCTAATTGCGCGTGCGCATGGCATATAAGATTGCAAGAGAACAGGCGCCTATTTTGAACACTTGTATCATTTACACGGGAAACACCAGGTCGTTATTTTTTTTAAATTTGTCGTGAATTAACATCAGCATGCTGGTCATTGACCGACACGTAATGTCAAGGCATCCGCTGTAGATTTGTATCACGCTGTGATCTGCTAAACATTTAATGAGCCAGGGGACATTGGGAAAAACTTTAGACTCGTTTTCAGCCGCAAGTTCAGACACGCAAGTTGCTGCAAAAATAATTAATTTTTTAGCTTGAAACGAGTCGCCGCCAAAAAGAGTTTCCCAAAACAATAAAATATTTGATGCTAGTAAATAAATTGCGCTATGACAAGGAACCATTTTTCGTCTTCTTGCGCTGTGTTTTAAAAATAAAAAAAAATACGAGTGCCAGTTGTGGCGGCTGCTTCTTAGCAAACGCGCTTCTTTTGTAATTTTTTGTAAATTGCATTTGTGGATTCGTTTTGTGACTTTTTTTTCAATCACTTGTAATTCGGTGCTGTCAAATAAAAGCATAAGCATGTCAACAATTATTTTTCTTTTAGATTCTGGGTTTAAAGACGCATTTGATTTTTTTTTGCGTTTTGGATAAAACGACTGCGTTCCGTCATAATAACAATTGACGCTAATTTCAGACATGATGCGTTTTGTCAATCCGCATAAAACTTTTCCTTCCGTATGGATGGTCCCGCAACTGTCGGAACACACATGTCTTTTTCCGCTGGCTCTGCAAATAGATGTTTTAAGATCAACTTTTGTAAACACACATGCGGACCCGCAATAATGCTCGTTCATTCTTTTGTAATATGGCGAGAAATTTTTTTATGTGCACGTTCATACTTTGCTAATTCTTGCCTTAATACTGCGCACGACTATTTTCGATACATTCCATGATTTTGTATTACCTTGTTGGAAATAAACAAACATGTCACAACAAGGGCACGGGCGGGGATCAGAACGTCGCAGAAGACAGCACACTACAGGTCCAAGCCCCCATCGTTATGCGCGTCATGGAAATTCTCATCATGGGCACCGTCATCCAAAAAAGTATTCGAATGTTAATGCACATTCAGCAGCTCAACGCAAGTCGCCCGCACGAAAAAATCAACAGACTTTTGGTCATGATTCATCAACTTCTGACGTCAGTGAATCATCTGCTGAGGAATCAGATAATCCACCAACCTTGAAACCTCCATCCGCACCTGAAGACGAGTCTAGCGACGGGGAGAAATCACCCGCACCTCAAGGAACTTTATTTAACTTCAAACACAGCATTCCTTCAAACCCCACCACAAAAAAAGATAACCGAGCCAAAAAAGAAAAGAAAACAACAAAAAACAACACCAGTCAAAATGATGGCAAGGGCGTATGGGAAAATGTAGAAAGATTCGCAAAAAAAGATGCTCGAGTGGTTGAAAAAGATGCTCAAGTGGTTAAAAGGGTGGTAGAAGAAGGAGTTCGTAAAGTTGAAAGTGGAATAAAAAAAGTAGAAGTGTATGGGAAAAAAACAGAAAAAGTTGTTTCAAAGGCCATGCTTAAAGCACACCCAACGTCGGCGGATCTTCCGGCACCCCTCGTTCAAAAGACGTCCTGTTAATAAAACAAAAAAAATTAAATGTACAATTTCAAATACATTGCATGATTTTGTATTACCTTGTTGGAAATAAACAAACATGTCAAAACAAAGGCACGGGCGGAAATCAGACCGTCACAAAAGACAGCACACTACAGGTCCAAGCCCCCATCATTATGAGCGTCATGGAAATTCTCATCATAAGCAACGTCATCCAAAAAAGTATTCGAATGTTAATGCACATTCAGCAGCTCAACGCAAGTCGCCCGCACGAAAAAATCAACAGGCTATTGGTCATGATTCATCAACTTCTGACGTCAGTGAATCATCTGCTGAGGAATCACACACTCCACCAGCCTTGAAACCTCCATCCGCACCTGAAGACGAGTCTAGCGACGAGCCTAGCGACGAGGAGACACCATCCATAGGCAAAGGAACTTTATTAAACTTTGAACACCGCATTGATTCAACCCCCCCCCCCGAAAAAAGGTAAACTAGCCAAAAAAGAAAAGAAACCAACAAAAAACAACACCAGTCAAAATGATGGCAAGGGCGTATGGGAAAACGTAAAAAGAACCGCAGAAGAAGATGCTCAAGTGGTTGGAAATGTGGTAAAAGAAGGAGTTCGTAAAGTTGAAAGTGGAATAAAAAAAGTAGAAGTGTATGGGAAAAAAACAGAAAAAGATGTTTCAAAGGCCTACCTAAAATTACACCCAACGTCGGCGGATCTTCCGGCACCCCTCGTTCAAAACACGTCCTGTTAATAAAATAAAAAAATAAACGTACAATTTCAAAATGTGAAGGAAAAGATCGGACGCAATTTAAATGACATTTTACGCAAAACATTTATCATGAACGTGGCTAGCAAGAATATTCCTAATCTGTGTGGTGGTAGCAGCACGCTTTTTGTCGAAAAAGACGGCAATTGTCAGATTTACGATGTAAAAAGCGGCGAAACATTTCCAGTGTTTGAAGAGTCACTTGATCGGCAAATCAGTAAAATCAAACCCGCTGATGTTATTTTTTCATGCTACAACACGCGCGGAACAAGATTGTGTGTTATTACAAAAACGGGCCTGTTGGTTTTTTTCTTGTTTGACGTTGATAATGGCCATGCGTTTAAAGGCGCCAACAATTCTAAATTAACCGTCATTTACAAAACCATGCGTGTGATTTATTCTGACGGCGCCATTGTTCCCTACCGCTGCGCCCTTGAGGACCAGTTTCTTCATTCCGTAAAAGATTGCCCGATCGGCATAAACGGGACGATCTTGGTCCCGTTCGGGTTAATTTTTACTGATTTTTGCGCGGTTGTTCGCGTGCAGCCACCAGACGGGCAGTCCATTTTGGTGCGTATTGCCTACGACACCGACGATTACAACCTCGACGGTATGCCGACGCGTCAAGCGCTGGACAGCGACGACTGGAAATTAGTTTACGAGCAAGGAATTCTCGATTTTAAAACGCAAAGCGATGTTGTTTTTATTCTTACGCATACGTGCATTGTTGAACTGTGGCTTGCCGATCATAACCCAGTTCCCATTTTATTGCCTCTGCCGGCGGATCGCATCAATCTAGTGTTGACCGAAAAATACAAGGACTACGTGGCATCCTATCGTCAGTTCCAAGCGGCGCCATTGAAAACAGTCAAGCTGGAATCGCCGTGTGAAAAATACGTAATCCCAGCCACTTGGGAAGTAGTGTTGAGTCAGCGGCCGGAAAACCGCTCATTCATTCAAGCCACTCTTTACGACCGCGACAAAATCAAGCCGCAACTTCCTCTGGCCTTGAAAGAATTGGTGTCGTTTGATCGCACCAAACACGAAGAAGAGGTTGCAGAGGAAGCCACGGTTGGGTTTTCAGACACCCAGCCTACTGCAACATGTCCATGGCACGAAATTATTCTTCTAAAATCTCATTTGTGTATAAAAAGTATTGACGGCATATATAAGTACACCGCCAACGGATGGGTACAGTTTTTGGACGTTGAGAAACAGGAGCCCGTATATCCTTTGCAAGTTTGTGCAGCAGGAAATTTAATTTTTTTGCAAGAAGAAGAAGGCCGCGATTGGCTAGCATACACCATTGAAGGCAAATTGGCGCAGATTCCAAAAATCACAACAACGGTTACAGGAGCTTTTGAGTCTGATTTGTCGACCATCATCGTATGCCCAGATACAATGTTTGAAGTTAGTCATGCTCTATAAATATTTATTGCTGCAGTATCAGAGTGCACCAGAAAATACTAACTTTATTACCATCAACGGAACGCGCTATTCCTTGAAACGTATCAAAACCGACATTTCCAATACCATAAAAACTATGCCCGATTTTCATGAAAAATACAATAAATAAATATGAACTTTGTTCTCTGGGTTCTTTTGTTAGCACAGTGTACGTTTATTTCCGCATCGTGCTCCATTGGTTACTACCAAAGATGTATCAATTTCTTCACCACTGTCGATTGCCGGTGCATCAAATGCAACGCATGTTTGCCAGGTTACCTTATGCTAGCACCATGCTCAGGGCAGGGGACAGATCCTTCAGGGACCGTGTGTTCTCTGATAACTACATCGTCGCCGACAACTACACCTACCTCAACCCCTTCGACTACAGAATCACCCACCACTCCAACGTCTACCCCGACAACAACGTCTCCCCCAACGAGTACCTTGACTTCTACAAAAACATCGACACCGACATCGACACCGACCTCAACATCGACTACGACACCGTCTACTACACTGACTACAACGGTCTCTACAACACCAACGACAACAAAGTCCACTACACTTCCTACAACATCAACTACGACCTCTACATCGACAGTGTCAACAACTCCGTCCACAACCCCTACAACAACTATGTCAACAATTCCAGTAACGACCCCTACATCAACTGCGTCAACAACCCCGGTAACGACCCCTACATCAACAATGCCAACAACGCCAACGACAACACCTACTTCAATGATACAAAACAGTGATTTTAAATCGTCTAAAAATTTAATGACATCGCTGCAATATATTATTGGCGGAAGTGTTTGTGTAGTGCTTCTTTTGATTTTTACTATTTACAAAAACAAAAAAACATGCCGCGTCCAGAATTCTAAAAGAAGGCCACTGCCTGAAATCCCCGACTCTAAAAGTACTTATTTACAAGATGGCAACAACCTGTACGAAGAGGTTGATGAAATATATGAAGAGCCAGTAAATTTATTTAGAAAAGAGAACGAGTATTTAGACCCGACTATTTTAGTAGGAGGCGTGGTATTAGAAAATTCATTCTATGAAGCGTGACCCAATAATAAAATGAAATTCATATCGATGTTTTTTCTTTTTGTATTAAATGTTACTTTAAAATTATCTTTTGGATTTCATATTAAACTTGACAGTAACTGGATTTCCCAAAATATTTATTTTGGATCGACGCAAATCCGATTTCCAGCAACTGTAAAATTAAGCACCGACTTAATTGCGTCAATGGAAAATAATTTCACGACAAATAGTCTTACCACAGTACCTGACCCAAACGTAGATGAATTGTTTTACGATTCCATCACCATTGACGAAACTAATTTTATTACCGGCTACGTCAAAAATAATATAACAAAAAACGAATTAAGTTTAGGCTGGTTTCAAATCAATTCTCGGCATGGCATTACAGTTATTTATAATACAATTTATGACAATATTCTTTCACACCGTTTTGTAAAAAAAACATTTTCCGTAACAGTAATGGAAAACAACTTTTGCTCAGATGATACTTTTTCAGTACATTTGCCTAACACGTCCCTTGCTGAAAATACAAGATTATGTTTTCAGCCAGGTTCAACAAAAGTTTTACTGCCTTCAACTTTTGGCCCTCTGGATAAAACGCAAACATCATGTTACATTTTTCCAGCGCTGGCTAATCGAAAAATCTGCACGGATACATTTGATCAGACACTTGCACTGCATAATGAAAATTTTATTTTTATTGGCCTTGAATCTTTAGAATTGTTTGTGGGATTAACATTACAACAGGATAAAATTTCGGCAGGACCAGCATGGAATGAATTACCAGCATATGCCAATTTCGATTACTTTCTTATGTTTGGGGTGGGCCTGTATTTGCTTTTTTGGTCGTTATATTTTTGCCACACCAATTTTATTCTTTACACCAAAGATAAAAAAACAACAGACAAAAATCCCATCTGCAATGTCCCGCTGTCGCTGAAAATATTTTTTCAGTCTGGCGTTATTTTGTTAATCAGTGTCATCGTCTACGAAACTGTCAGCAACAATTTTATATTTCGGTTCAAATATGTCATTGATGATTCTTTAAGATCTTTTGTTGACATCTATTTAATGTTTGTTTGTCTCGCGTTAGTTTTTGCGTCGCTTGTTTGCATTTATAATTCTCTGCAATTAACAGCGCCTGCTAATATTACCCTGCAGCGAAGTTTATTTGAAAGTTTACTCACCGTCGCTGTTGCAACTCTTTTTGCTGGCCGGACAGTTTTGTGCGAACAGAGTATTATTTGCGTCCTGGCCGCCTGTTTCTGGATTCCGTTCCAACTTCTTTATTTATTTTCGTGTAAAAGAAATACCGCCTTTTTACAAATTGGCATTTTCTTGATTTTGTACCCTTTTGTGATATTTTCAATGCTAGAACCTGTCGTACGAGAAATCGTCGATTTAAACCGCAACAGCTGGCTCAATAGCCAACTTGCTATTCTTATTCCATGCAGCATTACATATTGTTACGTAACTTTAGTAAAACACGTGAAATAAATAAATAAAAATGTTTTTTGTTATACACTACATTAAGATAATTGGTATAAAAATAAGGGTTGGGATCGATCGACGTTATATACGATTACATATTTTCTTTGTCATAATACAACACCATGTTTCGAGTTGAGTTATTGTTTGCAGTAATTCTAGCCTGCCAAGCCCAAACGGTGGCGCCGTTTCCTTGTGGTGTAAATAATATTTGTTCTTGTAGTGGCACAGCAAATGTAGACCTACGATTGATAACATGCAACTCTGCTAGTTCTATAGATCTGTCGAGTAACGGGATTGTATTTATTAATGCCGACGCGTTTGACACAGCCACTTACTTAAACGTTTTGTAAGTTTTTGTGTTTTTTATTTCTTCATTTGCTTATAATTTCCAGCTCATTATCATTTATGTTCTTTTTAGGAATTTGAACAATAATCAGATCAGTAATATCCCGGAGGGCTTCCTAGGCACAAACACCAACTTGAACACTTTGTAAGATCTATGTTTTTTATTTTTTTGCTTATAATTTCCAGCTCATTATTGTTTTTTTTCTTTTTAGGCATATAGACAATAATCAGATCAGTAATATTCCGACTGGCTTCATGGACGCATGCACTTATTTGGCGAACATGTAAGTCTTTGTGTTTTTTATTTCCTTGCTTATAATTTCAGCTCATTATCGTTTATTTTCTTTTAGGATAATATCCAGGAACCAAATTAATAGTATTCCGACTGACTTCCTCGAATTGAACACCCGCTTGGAATACTTGTAAGTCTTTGCGTTTTTTATTTGCTTGCATATAATTTCCAGCTCATTGTCGTTTTTTTCTTTGTAGGACTTTTTATGATAATAAGATCACTACGATTCCACCCGGCTTCCTCGACAAGAACATCAACCTGAACAGTTTGTAAGTCTTTGTGTTTACGTATTCTTGTTTTTTGTTTTCATCCGTCTCATTCAACCCATTTTTCTTTTAGGGTTTTGGCTGCTAACAACATCCGTGCCGTTCCAGCAGGATTCCTTAATTTAAACACCGAGTTGAGCGTTTTGTAAGTCTTTGTATTCCCGCGTTCTTGTTTTATTTTTCATTTATCTCATTTGAATTTGTTTTCTTTTAGGTATTTGAGCAGTAACCCGTGGAATTGCTATGACTGCAATGTGCAAGCACTGGGAAGCAATCAGGCTTACAATGACTATAAAAATTATTGGGATCCAGAAATTGCAACATGTGATGATATCTCGTCCGGTACAGATATTTCTGATGCCGCAACAGTATACAATTGTACGCCAGATGGTGTACCACCGACAATCCCGAGCACGTTTTCAACAACCAAAGGTAGTACAAGTTCAACGACTGAAAGCACAACAGAAACAAGTACTTCCACTTCTACGAGAACAAGTACTTTGACAAGCACGCTCTCATCGACCGAAAGCACAACAGAAAGTTCAACGACTGAAAGCACAACAGAAACAAGTACTTCCACTTCTACGAGAACAAGTACTTCCACTTCTACGAGAACAAGTACTTTGACAAGCACGCTCTCATCGACCGAAAGCACAACAGAAAGTTCAATCAACGAGTGCATTGGAATTACCTGTTATAACGGGGGAAGCTGTTCTGACATGTACCTCGACTACGATTGTAACTGCATTGATCCTTTCAAAGGAAAAAACTGTGAATATACGTTTGAAAACGGAACGCTCAAATGCGAGGGTATAGCTGTGGGGTCTACGTTCTTTGTGGCCGAACTGAACAAAACTTTTACTCGAGCAGACAATAATTTAAAAGACATGGTTTACGTCTCAGTCTCACCCCCTGTTGATTATTCGGCAGTCTGCACGACAGGTATTACGGACATGACTGGTATGTTTGCCTACTTAAATGATTTTAATGATGATATCAGTCACTGGGATACTTCAAGTGTGACAGACATGGACTACATGTTTTATTTCTCAACTAATTTCAACTCTGACATCTCGAAGTGGAACACGTCGAAGGTGGTCAGAATGCACCACATGTTCTATGCTGCAACCACATTTAACTCCTCTATTTCGAATTGGGACACTTCTAGTGTGACAAATATGGGATCAATGTTCTATGCTGCACGTGCCTTTAACCAAGACATCTCCAAATGGGACACTTCAAGTGTGACTATTATGGATAACATGTTCCAAGATGCGACATCCTTCAATTCTAACATCTCACAGTGGGACACTTCAAATGTGCAAATTATGGTGAGAATGTTCTATGGCGCAATTGCCTTCAACCAGGATTTGTCTATCTGGTGTGTGCCGTTAATCGGAAGCGAGCCCCATTATTTTTCTCGAGATTCAGCTCTGGAGTTTAGTAACAAACCCTTATGGAATGGACTTGCCTGTCCGACGACGATAACGACGACAATGACGACCACACCGACAACGACAGGTACAACCGATTCAACCTCGACAGGTACAACAACCTCAACCTCGACAGGTACAACAACCATCACAACCGATTCAACCTCGACTGGTACAACGACCTCAACCTCGACTGGTACAACCGATTCAACCTCGACAATCACAACCGATTCAACCTCGACTGGTACAACCACCTCAACCTCGACTGGTACAACAACCTTAACCTCGACTGGTACAACAACCTTAACCTCGACTGGTACAACGACCTCAACCTCGACTGGTACAACCACCATTACAACCGATTCAACCTCGACTGGTACAACAACTTCAACCTCGACAGGTACAACAACCTCAACCTCGACTGGTACATCCACCCAGACAACACCCATTTATACGTTTAACGACGGGACGCTTACGTGCGAACATGTAAATGTGGGTGAAACGTTCTTTGTAGAATACTTAAACAAAAACTTCACACGCGTTGATGATTCGACTTTACCAAAACAAAACAACACTTTTGATTATTCGGCGGTTTGCACGACAGGTGTGACGGACATGAGCCAAATGTTTTATTTAATGACTAATTTCAACCAAGATATTGGTCGTTGGGACACCTCGAGTGTGAATAATATGCAGTTAATGTTCTATGCTGCAGACATCTTCAACTCCTCTATTTCGAACTGGGACACTTCAAATGTGACTATTATGAACAGCATGTTCCAACAGGCGACATCCTTCAATTCTGACATCTCACAGTGGGACACTTCAAATGTTATCGATATGAAAGAAATGTTTTTTGGCGCCAGAGCTTTCAACTCCTCTATCACTAAGTGGGACGTCTCGAGTGTAAACAACATGGAATCCATGCTTAGATGGGCAACCTCGTTCAATCAGGATTTGTCCGGATGGTGCATTCCGTTGATCTATGAAGAGCCGTTTAATGGGTTTGCTCAATTTTCAGCTTTGGCTGATCAAAACTTCCCAAAATGGAATGGAGCTGGCTGTACAACCACAACTACAACCACAACCAACACACGCACCACAGTCGACCCCATTACAATTAACGAGTGCATTGGAACTACATGTTATAACGGGGGTAGCTGTTCTGACCTTTACCTCGATTATGATTGTAACTGCCTTGCACCTTTTCAAGGAAAAAACTGTGAATGGTCGTTTAACGCCGGGACACTCACGTGCGAGGGTGTTGAGGTGGGGTCCACGTTCTATGTTGCGGAATTAGGCAAAACTTTTACTCGCGTTAATGATACGACACTGGAAAAACACGACAATGGTTTCGACTATTCGGCGGTTTGCACGACAGGTGTGACGGACATGAGCCAGATGTTTAAGGACATGACGACATTCGACCAAAATATCAGCCACTGGGACACTTCAAGTGTGAAGTATATGCAAGAGATGTTCAAGGGTGCATGGAGATTCAACTCCTCCATCTTCTCGAAGTGGGACACTTCAAGTGTGACAAATATGGAAGCGATGTTCTATAACGCACATGCCTTCAACTCCGACATCTCCAATTGGAACACGTCGAAGGTGACCAATATGAGAAGCATGTTCTATAACGCATATGCCTTCAACCAAGACATCTCCAACTGGGACACGTCGAAGGTGACCACTATGGAAAATATGTTCTATTCTGCGACGCAGTTCAATTCTGACATTTCAAAGTGGAACACTTCAGATGTGATTGAAATGCGTGTCATGTTCCATTCTGCAGAGCTGTTCAACTCTGACATCTCCAACTGGAACACGTCAAGTGTGACTAGTATGGATTACATGTTCCATTCTGCGATATCTTTCAACTCTGACATCTCAAAGTGGACCACCTCAAGTGTGACGCATATGAATGAAATGTTCCGAAATGCATGGGCCTTCAACTCTGACATCTCGAACTGGGACACCTCAAGTGTGAAGTATATGCAAGGGATGTTCTATGGAGCAAGCCTTTTCAACCCTAACATCTTGAACTGGGACACTTCAAATGTGACTAGTATGGATTCCATGTTCCATTCTGCGATATCTTTCAACTCTGACATCTCAAAGTGGACCACCTCAAGTGTGACGCGTATGGAAGAGATGTTCTACAACGCAACATCCTTCAATTCTGACATTTCTGAATGGGACACTTCAAATGTGCTATCTATGCGATACATGTTTGCATATGCAATATCATTTAACTCAGACATCTCGAACTGGAACACCAGAAATGTGAAAATGTTGAATAATGCAGGTCCATTATTCAACAATGCGGAGGGGATGAAAGGAATGTTTTTAAATGCAACATCCTTTAACCAAGATTTAATAAGCTGGTGTGTGCCATCCGTCGACTTTCTTCCGACAGATTTTTCTACAAATTCACCTCTGGAAATTAATCACTACCCGCTATGGAATGGAGAGGGGTGTGAATGTGAATGGATCAATAATTATGTCACGTGCTATAACGGAGGAGTCTGTGTCGACGGTCGCCTCGACTATACGTGTGAATGTATTTTTCCATTTTCTGGGCGTCATTGTATGCTGATTGATAAGACTCTTGCATGCGAAGATATAAATGTGGGTGAAACGTTCTTTGTAGAAGACTTGAACAAACACTTCACACGCGTTGATGATTCGACTTTGCCAAAACAAAGCAATACTTTTGATTATTCCGCGGTTTGCACGACCGGTGTTACCGATATGAGTCATATGTTTGAGGACTTGGTCTCATTCGACCAAAATATTAGTCATTGGGACACCAGAAGCACGACTGATATGAGTTATATGTTTAAAAATGCTCATACTTTTAACCAGGACATTTCTGGATGGGATACTTCCAAGATAACCCATCAGTATGGCCATACGATGATTTGGATGTTTCACAATGCAAGCGTCTTTAACCAAGATCTGTCTGGATGGTGCGTGTATTCTCCCTTCCCATATAAATTTGAGGTGGATTCAGCTTTAACAATTGATCATTTACCGTTATGGAATGGAGGAGGTTGCCCAACCACTACAACCATCACTACCACGACCACCACATCCACCACCACCACTTACAATTGTGCGTTCCATCCGTGCAAAAACGGGGGAAACTGTACCAACGGTGATTTTGGCAACAGTTGTACTTGCATTGCCCCCTATAAAGGAAACAATTGCGAGTATACGTTTGACAACGGGACGCTCACCTGCGAGGATGTTGATGTGGGGTCCACGTTCTATGTTGCGGAATTAGGCAAAACTTTTACTCGCGTTAATGATGCGACTTTACCAAAACACGACAATGATTTTGACTATTCGGAGGTTTGCACGACAGGCGTGACGGATATGAGTTATTTGTTTCAAAGTACATCGTATGCACCTATGCCATTCGACCAAGATATCAGCCACTGGGACACTTCGAGTGTGAACAATATGTATCAAATGTTCTATGGAGCAAGCCTTTTCAACCAAGACATCTCCAACTGGGACACTTCAAGTGTGACAAATATGATGTCAATGTTCTTAGGAGCAAGCCTTTTCAACCAAGACATCTCCAACTGGGACACGTCGAAGGTGGTATATATGGCGCAAATGTTCTATAACGCACGTGCCTTCAACTCCTCCATCTCGAATTGGGACACGTCGAAGGTGATCACTATGCTGGGAATGTTCACTGGTGCATGGACCTTCAACCAAGACATCTCCAACTGGGACACGTCAAGTGTGAACAATATGTGGTACATGTTCTCTGACGCACGTGCCTTCAACTCCTCCATCTCGAATTGGAACACGTCGAAGGTGATCGATATGCAGGGAATGTTCAGTAGTGCATATGCCTTTAACTCTGACATCTCGAAGTGGGACACTTCAAGTGTGACCGACATGTCTTCTGTGTTCAATGGTGCATCTGCCTTCAACCAAGACATCTCGAAGTGGGACACTTCAGATGTTATCGATATGGATTTCATGTTCTCAGGAGCAAGCCTTTTCAACCAAGACATCTCGAAGTGGGACACATCAAATGTGACCGGCATGAGAACAATGTTCGCGGATGCAATATCCTTCAATTCTGACATTTCAAAGTGGGACACTTCAAATGTTATTGTTATGGCTTACATGTTCTACAACGCAACATCCTTTAACCAGGATCTGTCTGGTTGGTGTGTCAAAATTAACGCGCCAGCAGGGTTTTCTGAACATTCAAATTTGACGGGTAATTACCACCCATTATGGAATTCTGCGGGCTGCACAACGACTGAAATAAGCACCTTGCCAAGCACGCTCACATCGACAGAGAGTAGTACCATTACTAGTACTGTTAGCACAACTGAAACAAGTACGTCCACATCTACTGCAACAAGTACATTAACAAGCACAATCACGTCAACAGAGACTAGTACGATTACTAGCACTGTAAGCACAACGATAACAAGTACGTCAACATCGACTGCAACAAGCACCTTGACAAGCACGCTTACATCAACAGAGACCAGTACAATTACAAGTACTTCAAGTACAACTGAAACGAGTTCGTCAACATCTACTGAAACAAGTTCTTTGACAAGCACGTTCTCAACAACAGAAAGTAGTATGATAACAAGTAGTCTTAGCACAACTGAAACGAGTACGTCAACAACGACTGAAACAAGTTCTTTGACAAGCACACTCTCATCAACAGAAAGTAGTACGATTTCAAGTACTGTAAGCACAACGGAAACAAGTACGTCCACATCGACTGCAACAAGCACCTTGACAAGCACGCTCTCATCAACAGAAAGTAGTACAATTACTAGCACTGTAAGCACAACGGAAACAAGTACGTCCACATCGACTGCAACAAGCACCTTGACAAGCACGCTCTCATCAACGGAAAGCAGTACAGTCTCAAGCACGTCCACATCCACGGAAACAAGCACGTCCACATCTACGGAAACAAGTTCTTTGACAAGCACGCTCACATCGACAGAGAGTAGTACGATTTCAAGTACTGTAAGTACAACGGAAACAAGTACGTCCACATCGACTGCAACAAGCACCTTGACAAGCACGCTCTCATCAACAGAAAGTAGTACAATTACTAGCACTTCAAGCACAAGTGAAACGAGTACGTCTA
>Ga0075463_10000353_pt1 | contig 14650 bp, 25 predicted proteins | sample DEB08_DNA_14_FD_77579 | JGI IMG/M metagenome (GOLD analysis project Ga0075463, IMG submission 77579) | Aqueous microbial communities from the Delaware River and Bay under freshwater to marine salinity gradient to study organic matter... | ecosystem: Environmental > Aquatic > Marine > Coastal ...
GGAGCACCAACCATATCTCTGATTTGGTCTTCTGTATATCTTTGTTCTCCGTCTCTGATAGAACACTCTGCTAGTAATTTTGCATAGTCCATAATTACACTCTCCTCTCTATCAATTTTCTTTTAATTTCATTTCTAGCTTTTTGCTTATGTTCTGCATTAAGCTCTCTTTTTCTTTGTTCCGTTAAAGGGAATTGTATTATATTTTTCATTACACTCCCTCCGGCCAATCTTCAAATCTTTTCCAGACAAGTTTCTCTGCCGCAGTTTCTCTACAAGAAAGTGCAACTCTCATATCCCAGGACTCACAAATTCCTGGATCCATTTTACCGCCATTCAATTCTTGTAGAATAGCACTTGTTGACATATCTGCCACATCATCCACGATTGTTTCGAGGATTTGATCATTTACGTGATTACTCATAATTAACTCCTTATCATTTAATATAGGTATATTATATCAAAGATAGACCAGTTTGTCAACACTTTTTTTAAAAATGTTACACAATTGTAACAAACTCTATGTAATACCGAGAATATCGTGCGATCTGATTACGGAAGTAATTAAATTACCATCCTTATCATAGGTGTAAACTATTTCGGTTTGAATATTATCGTTTACCCGTACTACTGCCTTTACTGTACGGGTATCATACTCTATCTTATTAAAGTAATCAGGATACGTTATTGGATATGATGCATTAATCTCCATTAAATAAGTCCTTTTGCTCGTAATTAAAAGGTAAACCAGCATCTACAAGCTCGTCTAATTTAGGAAGAGCATCTACTCTTCGGAAGAACATACAATTATCTTGATCTAGTGTGAGTACAAACATATCACCTACATTTAGTGGCGTACGATTGATGTCAACCTGGTCCCATTTATCGGGTACTCCCTTGTCGGATAATTTTAATCCATCTTCATTGATGGTAAAATGGTAATCTGCATATAACATTTTATTTTCCTCTATAAGTCAATTTCTATTTATTCAGATTCTGTCATACTAATCCACAAATCCTCAATAATAGCTATTTTTCATAACTAAATCTCTCTTCCATATATTCCATATCATATTTTGAAGGATAGTGCTTTAGCAGTCTGCCTGCCTCTTGTCTCACTGCTCGTGGAACCCTGGGAGTCTTTTTAGGATCCAATAGATCAATTAGAAACCGTTCAGTTCGTAATACTGCATTTGTTCTTTCAGTTGGTAATGTCATCTTTCTTTCCTTGTTCGTATCCAACTTCATAGGCGGCTCGTAACCATTTTATCAATGTATCTGATACAGGCAGTTCTTCACCTAGGCGTTCTCGACGTGTCGAGTAGCATTCTATTTCATCTAACCATTCTTCAAACGTCAGTGCGTGGTCTTCGTAGGCTTCCTCAAGAGCAGATACCATGTAAGAAACATCTTCAGGTTTCAACTTACCGCCATTGGCCACATGATGATAAAAACGCCTTGCTTGTGCTAGTATGTCTTGGTTCATTACTACCAACTATTTCCTCTGTATTTGGTGGGCCCACTAGGACTTGAACCTAGACTCTACCGATTATGAGTCGGGTGCATTAACCAATTATGCTATGGGCCCAGTCTACCTTGTTACTTGGTGCCCGAGGCCGGACTTGAACCGGCATGACCTTTATGGTCGAGGGATTTTAAGTCCCTTGTGTCTACCAATTTCACCACTCGGGCTAATTTGGCGCGCCTGGCAGGATTCGAACCTGCGACCCTCGGTTTAGAAGACCGATGCTCTATCCAGCTGAGCTACAAGCGCATAAACTGTGGTGCCGATGGAGGGACTTGAACCCCCAACCTACTGATTACAAATCAGTTGCACTACCAATTGTGCTACATCGGCACACTTAAAATTAAAAATATATTATATCACAAGACAGTGGGCAAGTAAACCCTTTCTTTATATTGTTTTGTTATATAACATCGTCCAAAGGGAATATCTGATATATAACATCAGCAACTGCCTTTGCAATTTCTATGTGCTCCTTTTGAGTACCGTTTTCTGATCTTAGTTGTATATAGTGAATCCAAGAACGTAATGTACCATTGACATACATACGTGACATTGTCAACCCCTCAGGTAATACTGCTCTTGCTTGTTCTTTTGCAATACCAGCCTGAATGGCCCATTCATATGCCTGTTTACATCTTTCGATTACAACTTCTTGATATGATTCCCATACATAATGGATAGAATCTTCCATAGGGATATCAACACTATTCTGTCTATTCTTTTCATCTTGTAATCTAGCATCTCTGGTAACGAATTGCAAATCTTGTGTAGGATCTGCATACCTCTGACTAAACTCTTGGAAGGAAAAAGAACGATGTCGCAGTATTTGACGTCCAATATCTCTGGTCGTTTCTATTTCTAGGCAAGCACTGACCATTTCTAATGGTGACCAATGCTTATGTTTGATTAGATATTTTACTAGCTTCTCAGCCGTCTTTTCATTGTTTTGGTTTGAAGGGTTAGAAACCCTTGCACAATATGCGACCAACTGGAGGAGGTCGTCGCTAAGTTCGCTCTCCTCCGCTGGTCGACTATATGATATAAGTTTCACGTTGAACATATATTAGTCACTTTTTACCAATGTGTACACACCCCACGCAAGGCCTACCCACGCGAGTAACTTGGCAAGTCCGCCAAACAAGATTACTGAACCACATGCCACGATAAGGCCTAGTCCATCAATTGATGTTCTTTCCTTTAATCTGTCCATTGCCCAGTCTTTTGCGTTTAGTAACATATCCATATATTTTCTCCTATATATTGAAATCTGCAAACGTGTCTTTATTTTCTCTATCTCCCCACGTTGCAATTGGTTTATCGGGGATAGAACTGCCATCACCAATTAAATCGGTTTGAGCAGATTCTTCGACATCATATAGTTTCATGCGGGAACGATCCACACCAACCACAAATCTCTTATATTTGGTCGGATCGTTATAACGATTTTTCAATTGCTTTACTAACAATTGGCCCATTTCTTCTAGTTCCTCTGTTGATATTAGAGCAAACATAAGATCTGCCGTTGCCGGTAAACCAAATGATTCCGAAGTGTCCTCTAGTCCGACATCAGTATTACTGAATCCAGACCTGGTGGTCTGTGTTGCCGATACTATTGGCACGTTAAACTCTACAGCAAGTCCACGCATTTCTTCTGCAATGGCCTTGATATAGGTATAACTATTTATACTACCGCCCATACCTTTCATACGGGAAGATGCACAAATATTTAGATAGTCGATATAAATCATATCTGGTCTAAAATTCTTTTTAAGTTTAAGCTCGTTAAGTAGAGCTCTGAAATGGCCGGTGTGTGCAGACCCTGTAGGATATTCTTTAATAATTAGTTTACCTATCGAGGCCTGTGCAATCTTTTGTATTTTGGTATCGAATACATTCTTAGGAAGAGATTCAAGTTGATGTATCGGTAAGTCCATTAAGTTGGCATCAATACGTTCTGCGATTCTTTCTTCTGCCATTTCCATTGTTATGTATAAGACATTCTTACCTTGTTCTAGCACTGATGCTGCACAATGACACATGAATAATGATTTACCTACACCCGTACCTGCAAGTGCAATGTTTAGTGTCTTATTAGGTAAACCACCCTTTGTAATCTTGTTAAAGTAATCCAAGTCGAATGGGATTCTGTTCTCTACTCGATTATAAAAGTCATATCTGTCATCAGAGTTGTCTATATAATCATGGCCGATGGCCTGATCAAATGAAACACCTAGGGCATCTGATAGTATTTCTGGGATTGCACCCTCGGACTTATCTTTATTCTTGCCATCAATGATTTGGATAGAGTCCATAATGGCATTATATACTGCCCTATCTTTACACCACTTCTCGGATTCTTTAATTAAGTAATCCGTATCAATATCGGATTTTTCTTTGATTTCACTAATTAACTTAGCAGCATTATTTAGAATATCATCAGGTGCTTGAATTTTTCTTAGTTCAAGGTCGAGAATCTTACCAGTAGGAAGTTTATTGTGTTTTGCAACAAATTTTACAATAAGATCAAATACTGTCTTATGTGTTCCCTCAAAATACTCTTTTTGTAGGTATGGGATTACCCTTCTACAATACTCCTCATTATTGAGAAGATGATTCAGTATGTGTGTCGGTAGTTGATTCGTAATATCCATTCTTCTCCTTTTCTTTTACACTGGTACTAATTATACTTGTTAACACATCGCCTAAATAGTTTTTAAATTCTTCTGAATTATCCAACTCGTCTATATTAAAATTTCCAGCGTCTTGGACATTAAATGAAAATGATAGTGTTGCTAGATCAATTTCTTCTGACTCTTTAATTGATACTGTTCCGTATACTACAACAACTCCTGCATATGGGGAACCGTTTCTAAATTTGATTCCCCAAAAATCTGCTGAGTCATTTTCTACATAAGTGTAGTCCGATTCATCAATATAATTGCTCATTATTCTTCTTCAATCTCTATTTCAACATCAAGCATTGGTTTATGGCCAATCTGATAGTGGGATTTAACAAACTTTTTAAAGTCTGTTTCTTTAAGAATAGGATTCCAGAACTCTTTGGTTTGTGTATTCTTCTCACGCACCTTAGGTTCTATAATTTCTCCTGTTGCATGGTCGACTCGTGCGTACCAACCCATAGAAGGTTTTACTACATAACCACCCGCCATGGCAACATCAAGTAGTCCACCAAACTCGGAGATACCACCTTCCCATGTAACACTTACTGGGATTTTGGATTTCTCTTTAACGAATCTTGACTTCTCTACATTAATAACGAAATTATATCCTTTAATCTCTGTTCCTTGTTTCTGTTGTTGACGTCCGATAATCCAGATATTATCTGCTGAATAGTAGATACCAGTACCACCCGATACTACAGCCTTAGGGAACAATCCAATTTCTTGATAGGTATGATTAACAGCAAGTAAAGGGATATTCTTCATAGTGAGATAAGGAGTCACCATTCGGAATAGTCCCTTTAATGCCTTGGCCCTTGACATATCTGCCACGGACTTTTCGTTAAGAGCATCTTCTAGCTCTTTCTTACTTGCAAGGTTACCAATAGAATCAATAACAATGATAACTTTATCACCTCGATCAATTTCATCCAATTGATTAACCAAATCAAACTTTAGTTGTTCTACATCCGTAATAGGAGTATGTAGTACCCTTGATGTGTCAATGCCAAATGATTCAAAATATGATTGGGGTGACCCAAATTCTGAATCATAAAATAACATTACAGCATCTTCATGTTCTTTCATATATGCACCAGCCATTAAAAGAGCAAAAGATGTTTTAAAGTGTTTACTCGGACCAGCCAATACTGTAAGACCAGAAGTAAGACCTCCATCCATATCACCCGATAGAGCAACATTTATCATAGGTACATCAGTTGCCACCATATCTTTTTCGGTAAAGAATATAGATTTTTCCAAAACCTCGGTGGTCTTAATCTTTGAATTCTTTTTAAGTTTATCCATCACTGACATTATTTTATCCTCCTAGACCTATCTGGTCCTAATTGAAGTGAACGCTCTTTCTTACGCCACCTTGCGATTGCTTCTGCCTTCTTGCGCTTTCTCTTTGCAGTTGGCTTTTCATAAAACTCTCTTTTACGAACCTCTTGGATCACTCCAGCTCTTTCTACAGCCTTACGGAATTTCCTCAGGGCCACATCGAAGGGCATTTCCCTTGGTGGTCTTTTGTCTCTAGGATTTCTATTCTTCCTAGGTCGTAAATTAATACTTGGCATATATTCTCCTTTAAAATAATTAAGTATATTATATCACATTTTAATCAGTTTGTAAAGTGTTTTCTGCAACTCTTTTTCTTAAATCTGATGTTGAAAATCTGTGATCACGTTTGTTGAAATAGAACTCAATGTCTCTTTGACGGCATAAATCTTTACCTGTAAAATCTTGGTCTCGGTACTCTTCGCCCATAATCTTAACATGAATCTGATACATGCCCAGAATATCCAATAGCTCTTCTTCGGTATTATACACAAGGATTTCATCCACATATTTAATTGCCGCTAGTTGCGCTTGTCTTTCAACAATATTCTGTACGGGTTTATTCTTATTAGGTCTATCCACTGACGGATCATTTTGTAATGCACAGATTAAGTAATCACATGCAGTCTTTGCCTCTCTTAACATAGCAACATGACCTGCGTGTAACAGGTCAAATGTCGATGCCGTTATTCCTACTTTCACTGACTTGTCCATAATTCTATTGCCCTTTCAACAGATAAGTCCTGAACCGATATCATTTCTCCATCTGCTGCTAGTTTATATTCATCTTGATTATTCTTAACCCATTCATCACGTAATTCTTCCCTTTTATTACTTGCAAATTTGACTTTTACAATAGGTTTAAATCCGTCAACTTCCGGTACGATTGTTAACATATATTCTATACCACCAACCGTAGATGCATAGTAGGTAAATGAATTACCACTTGCTGTCATGCCTTTAATATTATCATGAATTTCTGGGTGTTCATTATAGAATCTCATTGATTCTTTTACAGGATCAATTTGTTGTTTCTTCCAATCAAAATAAATGTCATCAAGTTTTGATAGACACCATAAATCACCATACCTACCAGATACTTTATTATGTTCTGGATTGAGTACAGCAATGAGGGCCGCTTCTGCGGCAAATGATGCAATTTCATCAACAGGGGTTGATTTTGCATACTGTTCTAGGTTACGACCCATAATAAAAAGATTTGCTGGATCGAGCCCCTTTTCTTTAATGTGTGCAAGACATCTTGTGTCTACACCTTTCCCAGAGTATTCTGGTACTCCGCCAATTTCACCATTAGGGTAATATGCATAAACATATTGTCCTAGTGTTTCCATAAATGCTTTTGGGTATGCCATATTCACTTCTCCATAATTAAAAATATATTATACTACACTTTTCGTAAAAAGTAAAGTGTTATTCTGCAATGTAAACAATCCCTTGTTCATTCAATGCTGCTCTATTCCATAGATGACCTTGTTCTGTATCATCCTTTGACTGTCCAAAATATGGGACAGCATGGTATTCATCAATCATTTGTTGGTTTACACTATATGTGCTACTGCCAACGAATAATTCTCCAAGTATTCTTCCGAACTTGCCCTTATCATGGGACTGTAATTGAATATCACCTTCTGCTAAAATGCTTTGAAGATGTGCCTTGGATTGTTTACCATAAAATTTTTCTTCTAGGTTTCTAGTTCTGGATTCGGGTGTGTCAATCCCCATCATTCTAACACGTTGATTTTTATATACCATTCCAAAACCTAAGTCAATGTCTACATCGACTGTATCTCCGTCCACTATTCTTGTGACGGTTACGTTATATCTATACATAGTTTCTCCTATTTGTAGAAAATGTGATCTTCTATTTGAGTCACATATTCCAATTCATTTGCCCAATAAGGGTAAATATAATCTGCATGATACCATAATGCTCCTTCGGTAATGTCAGGATATTGCTTAGTTAATGCAAGATCTGCAATGTAGAGAGCTTTAATCCAAGTTTTTGAATCAACTGGTTCATCTGATAACCCATCACAATACCAACTAAACTGACATTGATTTCTGATGGGTACTTCATTACCTTTCCAATTCACGTATGTCTTTGCCTGATAAATCACACCGCACACGGTATTAGGAAATTGTAAATCTTCCATTCTATTTATAACAACATGTGCTACGGCCAGTCTTCCAGCAAAGGATTGATTAGCAGACTCAAAATAAATGTTTTGAGCCATACAATACCTTTCCATCGATTCATCTTCTTCCAGTGAGAATACATGAGGTACGGTTAAGATTGCAACTACAAGTGCAGCAATCCATAATGATATTTTTCCATCATAAGCTGTCATAATATTTCCTTTATATAGTCCTTTAAATCAATTTTAGGTTTCCAACCTAATCCTTTTAATGAATGGTTGTGGACTTCACCAGCCATCCTATTCCCAGGTTTCTCTGGCATCATTAATGGAAGCGCATGCATCATACCACACACCTCTAACATTGAATATGCCTTATCATTACCTATACCATATCCATCACCTCTACCATGTTGCATAACCTTGATAAGACCATCTACAGTATCGTCAATGTGAGTAAAGTTTCTCTTTTGAGTGCCTGGGCTAGTAATAGGTAAGTGGGTTGAACCTCCTTTCATTTCTCTAATAAACTTGGCAATTACTGTTGCATATTTACCATCTGAGATTTCTCCGTCTCCATAAACATTATAGAAATATACAATTGCATATTCTAAGTCATTCCATTTAGCATATGCCTTAAGGAATTCTGTATTCTGTGCCTTAGTATAAGCATATGGACTCATCATCTTACCATCTTCTCCAATAGAGAATTTAGTTGACGAGCCAGAGTAAATAAATTTAGCCCTAGAATGATTAGCAAATTCTAATACTTTAGGAAATGAATGATAATTATAATCCATTACAATTTTGTAATCGTCAAATGATTGTTCTACTCTAGCATATTCGCCAAAGTGGAAGATGTAATGAAACTGTAGGGGCTCATAGCCAAAGATATTAAATACATCAGATGCATCTCCCTCTAAGTATTGAACACCTGCATGATGATTTGAACTACTGCCAGTAAAGTAGTTATCCAATGATACCACATCATAGTTCAGATCAGAAAGTTCTTTGCATAGGTGGGAGCCAACGAAGCCAGCGCCACCAATCACTAATACTTTATCTTTCATATTTTTACCTTTTGATTATATTATAACACATTTAAATTAATTTGTCAACCATCTTTTACAAAGATTCCGTCAACCATTTTTCCTTTTCGGTCTTTAATATCATTATAGGCAACTTCTAAACACTCTTCTAGCGTCAAGCTATTACGTGCCATGATATTAATTAACACTACTACTATATCTCCAATATCATCTCGGATATCTTGCTGCTTACACACATTATCGGAGAGTTCTCCAACCTCCTGTATAAGTTTAAGCACTTGGTCTTTATCTGTGGCACCATCAATTAGGTTTCGGTCAAAGTGCCATTGTTCAGTCTTTTCAATTAATTCATTAATCGACATGGAATACATCCCTCGTATATGTTTTATTTAGTACATCATTCAGAGCCTCGTCAACTCGGTTAGTCACAATCAGATCTGATAATTTTTTAAATTTGGCAAGATCGGTTTCTACTACACAGCTCATATACTCACTTGTATTTAGACTTGGCTCATATACGACAACCTTAACATTATTATTTAGCAATTGCATAATGATATCTTGTATTGCAGAAGACCTATGATTATCAGAACCAGCCTTCATAGCAAGTTTGTATATACCTACTACTGATACGCCATCACATTGCAAGATTCTATTTGTAATCCAATCTTTGCGATTTTGATTTGCGAATACAATAGATTGGATAATCTTATTTGGTATTCTTTGCTTTCTAAAATTAGCAAGGAGTTGGCGGGTATCTTTAGGAAAACAATAACCACCATAACCAAAAGAAGGATTACAGTAACCCTTTCCTATTCTTTTATCGCTGGTAACACCTTTTATAATTTCTTCTGTATTCATATCCATGGCCTCGGCATACATATCGAGTTCATTAAAGAAGGCAACTCTCATTGCAAGGTAGGTATTTGCAAACAGTTTAATTGATTCTGCTTCTCTCTTACCCACAAAATGAACCGGTGCCTCTGGATATTCTGGAATAATTGCCTCTTTGATTATATCGGCAAACTGAACCCCCATTTGAGTTCTATCACCAATCACAATACGTTCTGGTCTTAGACAATCCCTTAATGATCTACCTTCCCTTAAAAATTCCGGAGAGAACATTATGTTAAACCTAGAAAATTTAACTTGCATCTCGTTAATAAATCCTACAGGAATAGTTGATTTAATAACAATATTTGCCCTAGGGTTGATAGAATTAGCATCCCTAATACAAGATTGAACACTACTTGTGTTAAAGTAATTTTTAGTTTCATCATAGTCGGTTGGAGTTGCAATGATTACCCATTCAGCATCGGTATATGCAGTTTCTGAATCTGTAGTTGCCTTTAGAGTTAATATCTCATTATCTAAATAATCTTGTATACATGAATCACCTACAGTTGATTTTTTATTATTAACTAATTCAACTCGTTCTTTATCAATGTCAAGTATGGTTACATCATTATATCTTGCCAACATAACAGCATTTGCCATACCTACATAACCAGAGCCTACTACAGTTATTTTTTTCATTAAGTGTTCCTCACGTATGCATCGATTAGTGCATTACCTTTTAGCGCCTTACCAAAAGTATGAATGTGTTTACCATCTTTGGATCTTTTAATTAACCCACAGTTATATTCAACATCGGTAACATTTTCTTTACCGTAATTTGTATCTTGCGGTCTAGTGTCATACCACATAGAAGTAAAACAATGGACGTGAAGTGACTTAACTCCCATTGCCCAATCTTCGGCCTCTAATAGAAGCCTTTGTCTTTCTACAGTTTCATCATATTGTGTCATAGTTGATTCCTCATTACATAATCTAGGGCACGTTCGGCCTCTTTATCAAGAGGTCTCTTGTCGTACCAGTTTCCAGTATCCATATCAAGTTCTCTGCACATCCATGCAATTTCTTTACTTGTTATAGGGTATTTAGACTTAATCGCATTACCTGCCAGCGCCACCATAATCTGATACATTTTATAATACCAGCCAGTTCCACTAATAGTTTTATATTCAGTTTCTAATTGTTTTGGGAAGAATGGACAGTCACGATAGGAAGTCCACTTAACATCTGTATTTGTGAGCGAGTTCTTTGTATGGTTAATTAATGCCTCTTGCATAGATTTAGGTAATTTGTCAAAGAAGGTATTACCAGTCTTTTCTATGTACTCATGTTTTTCCATTAAAACATCTGGGTCTATGTAATCGCCTTCATTGGTGAATATAAAATTATTAGCATTTGCATACTTACCTGGGATATAATACATACGTGATAAATCTTTGGTCTGGATATCACCCATCTCGCCTAGTTCTGTATTTAGAGCAAACCAAAAGTGCTTGATTTCTTCTCGTTTGATTTCTCTCTTTACTGGAAAGACCAATCTGAATTTCGGGGTTTCTTTAGTAGAAGATGCTGTAGAGTAGCAAACAAAGTGATACTTACCACATTTATGTTTTAAGAATTCTTGTAAATCACCTACGAATTCATCTACGTCTACAGCACACCACCCGCCCCACTTGGTAACATTATCATTCTTTCGGGTGGTTTTATCCAGATAGGATGCTGGGGACATCAAGTATGCTGATGTCTTGTTCTTTCTTGGTATATCTGCCAATTTATAGAGCACTTGTTCAAACTGAGAAAAGTCCTCGAAGTCAATCTTGTTGACCGTGGCAGTATCATAGAGTGATTTAAATAGTGTACCCGATATCATATAGTATATTATATCATAAATTGACTTAAATGTAAACCATTATTTGCATTATTTTTATATTTTGTTATGGCGTTCGTACAAATTTGTACGAGGTTATTGGTATAGGCATCTTTACTTGTCATGCTGTATGCAGCATCTGCAATTGCCTGTCTGTCGGATAAGGTAAGTGTTGACCATTCTTTTACCTTGGCGTGCATGTCTGCCTTATTTTCAAATATATGAACGAACTGTTTCATATCATCTGGTAACATTTCTTTGGCAGGATGTTGGCCCTTATAGTTCTTTACCAATACAGGAACGCCTCTACTTAGAGATTCCAATGAAGTGATAGTAAAGGTATCATACGTAGCAAGACCTACGAACGTGCACAATGACTTGCCTATCTCGTTAACCATTTCCCCATGGTCTATATTAAGTCTAATGGCTCGATCGGGATTGTCTTTAAACTGAGTCATATTCTTGTCGATATACTTGCCGTTCTTGCTGTTCTTGTTTAGGTAATTAAAGGCGGTATATACTTCTGTCTTGATATCAGTGTCATTAAATGCCTCATGGATAAAGAATGTAGATTTTTCACTATTGGCTGCAGAACAATGTCGTATAATACCATCAGATTCTTGTACAGTTTCTCTTTCGGAATATGAGCAGAATAGAGTGCCTTCTATAGGAACATTATACTCGGGCCATCTTTGGTAGAATTTTTCGGTACGTGATTTGTGATAGGCAGAACAGTTAATAAAGGTATGTCCCTGTTCACAAAAATCATTCATCAGACCTGCTGAGTTTAGGTCTGACCAGAACCCCGGATTAGTCATAGATGAAAAGACTATAGGTATATCCAAATTCATCAACTTCTCGTATGGGTAATGATTGAATAAGTAGTTAGAGAATATCACATCGGGATTAAACTCTTTAATGGATCGAATCATATCATTTGTAATTGCACTTCTCTTGGATTTCTCGTAGTCCTTTACATCAATACCTTCGGGTATCTCACCTTTGAAATAATCAATTCCATCCAGGTGTTCGTGCAAATCAGTAAACGCACTATATAACCTTACATCATGTCCAGCACTTTGTAATGCTCTTAATTGGCACAATGCACCTTGGTCAATGCCAGATGCTCTTTTATGATACGAAAAGAATGACCTAAACGTATAGGGTAAAATAAATACCTTCATTAATCCAATACTTCATCAATGTCCATTTCATCCATTTGATCCTCGTCAATATAACGATCCAAACTGTGCGCTTTTTTATCTAGCACTGGATACCAAATACTTTTAGTTTTGGGTGTCATATTACGTTGACCAATGAGTTCGGCAAATTCTCTATAGTCTGCTTCATTTCTGAAACGAACTTTAATTAGTTTATATGCTTCATCTTGCGGCTGATTAAACGATGGCATACCATCCCAATCATAAGGGGTAGTTTCTTCTTCACTACCATCTAGCACAAACAAGTTTTGTGGCTCGTAATTAACAAATTTATCTCTATTATTCGACATTTAATTCCTCCTGCTCTGTCATTATATCTGCTGATTTTAGTTTTACTAATCTCATACCATATTCGTTATTACCTTTAGGTATATTTAGACCTGGTTTCTTTGTAGGTTTTATATGTTGAAATTGGCTGTAATCAATGTGATGATGCCATCTTCCCCATTTTTGGGTTATCTTAACCTCTTCAGGATGTTGTGCATGTAGTGACTCTGCAAACTCTCGTCTGTGATCAAAGTTCTCTCCTGCACGTGTATCTTGGCCACCCACTTGGTCAATACCATATACCTCTTTTGTATTACCACCTTTCATAGTCAATGTGGCAACTTTTCCACATAGCATTTGATTGAATAATAAAGTGTGATATCCACCCTTAATTACTCTTAGTGATAAATCAGTATCTTCGTTATACTTACCTCGCCAATATAATTCACCATATACATCATTTGCAAGTAGTATACAAGAATACACTCTAGTATTATGATAGTATGGCGGCCTCTTGGTTGAGGCTGGACAGAAGAACGCATAGTTCATACCTGCCATTTTGACGTCAGTATATCTGTCAGTAAAATCTTCACATACCCTAAAACAAGTTGGGGTAGTCATCTTGGTCTTTCTATTATTATGTAATCTATAAAAATTATGGATATTATCATCTAGAATCCAATGGCGTTTATGGCCTTCATTGATAGAATGTTCCCATACCCAATTACGAACTGGAATGGATCCACCTAGCAATCCTGTATCTTCACAACGTATTGCCCATTTTGGATTTTCTCTAAACCCTTCAGGTAAAACTAATAATCTGTTAGGATTAATTACTGCAGCATAATCATCATACTCTGATTCTTCGATAACAACTCTATACATCGCACCCATGTCATCCAATGACTTTACAGTAAGCCTTGAATCAGCACGACCCTTAGATATAATGTAAATTGGATATCGTGATTGCATTACGTAATAATTCCTTGTTTCTGTGGTACTACAAGACCAGACTTCATGCTGTTAATCTGTTGCACCAAGTCCGGTTTAGGATCTACCATAAACATTACAAATCTTTCTGGTATATTAACTCCCTTATCTGCCTCGGTATAAGCCATAAAAGGCATAAACCCAATCTTGCCCTCTCCTGCTGGAATAAGGCTAAACCCATCGGTAATGGTAATACCGTTGGCGCTTTCTTCTACATTTCCGATAATTTCTTCACCGGATGATAATCTAACTAATTTCATATTTTCTCCATTAATGTGTATATTATATCATATTTAGACGTGCTTGTAAAGTGTTTAGCCAAAAAAACTTTCCAAAGACGACTGTTCTTCGGCCGACCAACCAATTGATTTAAGTATTGGTTCGATTGGAGCCAAAAAGGTTTTTTCAAATTGTAATTCATAGTCAATATATTTAGTCAAGGCAAATTCTTCTGGCAAATACTGAGTGAATCCAATAACATTTTCTTTTAAACTGTTAGGGGTTTTCAGGTATACAAATTTAATCTTCTCGCCGTTCTTAATTGATTCATACTTCTTATTTAGACTATAATTATCGAGTAAGTGATTGTGTAGTAGTGCAGCACGCACATGTATAGGAGTGCCCTTTCTGTATATCGTTGCAGCATCTCGGTATTCCGAAACATTGGATACACCACGTGGGAATGCAACTTTGTCTGCAC
>Ga0075463_10000354_pt1 | contig 14640 bp, 9 predicted proteins | sample DEB08_DNA_14_FD_77579 | JGI IMG/M metagenome (GOLD analysis project Ga0075463, IMG submission 77579) | Aqueous microbial communities from the Delaware River and Bay under freshwater to marine salinity gradient to study organic matter... | ecosystem: Environmental > Aquatic > Marine > Coastal ...
GCAGTTGCTCAAAACAGATTGGGGAAGCAGAAATGCTTCCCCTTTTTGTTGACTAAAAATATATTGCTAAGTTCAACTTAAATGATAAATAAAAGTGTAGTTCGCGAGGCTGCAACCTCCAACTACTCTAATACTACAAGGGAGTATCAGCAATGTATTTAAACAACAAATATACTAAAACTTATTATAACATAGTCAATAGAGCCAGTCAACGTACACTTGATGGCTATACAGAAACACATCACATCATACCCAAATCACTAGGTGGAGAAGATACACAGGAAAACCTTGTTGTACTAACAGCAAGAGAACACTTCCTTTGTCACTGGTTACTGACAAAGATGGTCAAAGGCAAACGCAAACAATGGAGTATGATAAATGCTCTTGGCATGATGATGTGGAGTGAAAACGACAATCAACAACGATACAAAATAAACGCAAGACTCTACGAACAACTTAAACGTAAGCACAGTGAAGCAAAAAGTTGGGCAATGACTGGTGAACGTAATCCACAATACGGCAAAAAATGGTCTGAAGAACGCAAACAGGCATTTAAAGAGAAACGTGCTAAACAAGCGCCAATGTCAGATGAAGCTAGAGAAAAAATACGTCAGAGTAAACTTGGCAAGTCTAGAGATGAGGAAACTAAACGTAAAATAAGTGAGTCTAAAAAAGGTACACAGATTGGCAAACTTAACAACATGTATGGTAAAACTCACTCAGTTGAAACGCGGCGTAAACAAAGTGACGCAGCAAAAGGTAGGAAATACAGTAAGGAAACAATAGAGAAGAGGGCCGCTAAGATCAGAGGCAAAAAAAGACCCACGAAAACCTGCCCCTATTGTAATAGTACAGTAGCAGTCAACACCTATGCTCGCTGGCACGGAGATCGTTGCAAAAACCTATAAATACTCGGCACTGTAGACCAGTGTTTATGGGGAATACCATCCCCGTAGCCCTAGAACGGCCCAACAAGGAGAAACAAAATGGGAAGACCAGTAAAATTATCAGAAACAGTTGACGGCAATCTAAAGGCGCCAGCAGCAAATACCAGTGGTACAATTGGTAATACAAGTAATACAGGTAGCACACAAATTCAATTCTCAGCAAACATCAATGCCAGTGGTGGTAGTGCTAAATCAGGCTATGCTACAGCTCAAAAGGGTAGTAAGACCTTTAAAATTACAAATGCTGATGGAACAGCTGATTGCTTGCTAGTTGCGGCAGCTATAGCAGGCAATCTACAGTGCCAACTTACAGCAACTGACAGTGATGGAGATACTTACTATGTAAGTAAGATTACTTCACGTTATGTTACACTAGTACCAAACGATGGCGTACAGTTCACAAGTGGACAACGTGCACTATGGGTTGCTAGCGGTAGCGAAGTAAGCGGCGTATCAGTCAGCATTCCAATGGCATAATTTATTGTTGACACGACAATTAAACCACAGTATAATAATTACTGTGGTTTTTTTGTGAGTATTATGTCAGAATTTGCATTTGTATTAGGAAATGGCAAGACAAGACTTCTGTTTGATCCTAATGATCTTAAGTTGCGTGGTACTGTATATGCGTGTAATCGTGCATATCAGGACTTTACACCTGATGTTTTAGTCAGTGTTGACCGGTTAATGGCACAGGAGATACAATGTAAACATGTAAATTCACAGTGTGTGCATTATACCCGAGAACAAAATATAATACCGGGTAGCACTAGTCTTGCAATAGATATGTATAGTTCATTTAGCAGTGGGCCTGTTGCAGTAAGTTTAGCAGCAAGACAAAGCTATCACTATATTTTTATGATAGGTATGGACTTGCACAGTGAAGATGAACGAGTAAATAATATTTACGCAGATCAAAAGTTCTACAAAACATCAGCTGATCGTGCCACTGCATATGATAATTGGATATCACAAATAAGAGAAATAGCTCTGAAATTCAATCACAGTAGGTTTGTTCATGTAAATCCTCTTAAAGGATTCACTCCTGATCAATGGAAAACACTTCTAAATTTTAGTATAATGAATTTACATGAGTTCAAACTAATGATAAATAATTAAAACTGGAAATAATTATGAGCCAAACAATAAAAATTACTGGTGATTATACCATTGATCCCACAGGATCTGTTAATCTTAATAGCAATACTATTGTAACAGGTAATTTAACAGTTATTGGTTCAACCACAACTGTTACTACTACAGATACTAATATTAAAGATAGAGTTATACTTTTAAACAACGGAGAAGCTGGGACAGGGATCTCTGGACGTTATAGCGGACTTGAGTTTGATCGAGGCAGTCTAGACAATGCATTTCTAGTGTTTGACGAGAATGACGACAGTCTTAAATACAGTACTGACAATGGTTCAACATACGTAGGACTACTTACAGGCAGTGGTTCTGGTATTACCGCAGTAGTAGATGATACAACTCCACAACTGGGTGGCAACTTAGATGTAAATGGTCGGAGTGTTGTTAGCACCAGTAGCGGCGATATTGTTCTTGCACCTGACGGAACAGGAAATACTCGAGTAAGTTCACCTATTCGTTTGGACGACGAAGGTGGCGCTCCAACACAAGTAGCAGGCGCAACTCTTTTGTATGCAGCAACAGCCGGCGGCGGTGGTACTGGTGTCTTTTTTGTTGATGGCAGCACCAGTGACGAACTTGTAAGTAAAAGCAAAGCCATCGTATATGGACTAATATTTTAAAGGAAAAAATTAATGGCACTTTCACAACAGCTAGCAGGAACATCACCAACAACAGTTTACACCTCAAGTGGTGACAGCGCAACCACTAGTATTTTCCTAATGAATGATAACGGTGCATCAAGAACTGTGCAGGTTTATCTTGTACCAAATGGCGGCACTGCTGGTGTAACAAACCAAATTATTAAAGACCTTGCTATTGATGGCGCTGATACCTATATTTTACAGAATGAAAAAATTGTTTTGGCAAACGGCGACACTGTTCAAGTCACAGCAAGCGCAACCAACAGCATCTATGCAACAGTAAGTTATGTAGGTATCTAATATGCCAAGATTTGTAAAAACAAAAGACGTCACTACAAGTGTTAAAGCAGCAGAAAGCCATGGAATTGGTATTCCAAAAGGTGGTACTGCTAATCGCAGTAGCACACCCGATGCTGGTGAACTTCGTTTCAACACAGATACAAATAACTTAGAAGTTTATAACGGCACCAGTTATGTAACTGTAGCCAACACAGGCTTTGCAAGTATTACACAAGACTCATTTACAGGCGACGGTTCTACTGTAGCATTTACAATGAGCACTAGTGTAACCAGTAACCAAACCCAGCGTATTGTAGTTGCAGTAGGTAACGTCTATCAGAATCCAGCAACAGCATATACACTCAGTGGAACAACCATTACTTTCACAAGTCCTCCAGGAAGCAGTGAAACTATTACTGTTATCCACGGTTACGACAGCATAACCAACGCTTAATAACCCAAGCATAAATAAACTTATACAAACCCTGTCACCTCGGATGTTAGTACGGTGAGCGCAAGATAGCGGAGAGAACAAGTATGGCAATTAGTCGTATTGGCGGTAAGGCCCTAAGATCCAATCTAGAACGAGACTCAGATCTTGCATTTAATACAGATACCCTAGTAATAGATTACGCCAATGGCAGAATTGGTATTGGAACTACTGACCCTTCACAAAAATTAGATGTAACTGGCAGTGCTAATATTAGCACAACCTTAACTGTAGGTACTCAAGCCGATATTGATGGCATTAGAATTGTTGACAATAATATCATTGCTACGAGAAGTAATGATGACCTTACATTAGTTGCCAGTGGCACTGGTACTATTAATGTCAACAGTACAAAGATTACAAATGTTGTTGATCCCACTAATCCACAAGATGCTGCTACTAAAGCATATGTTGATAGTCAAATTAGTTCAGGTGCAATCAGTACTGGTATGGAAATTACACTTGGTACTCCTACAGATAGTAGTCTTGTAACAGATGGGTTATACAGGAGTTGGACAACCAGTACAAAAGTTACAGATAGTATCGATGATTTAAATGAAGTTATACAGAATGTTCTAAATAATACCGCAGTTAGCAATGTAGACTTCACAGCAAACACAACCAGTGGTGGCGCAGGAACAGTAGTAACGCTGACTATTACAGCAGACGGTAACCCTAATAGATATGACATTACCTGGGGCGACGGTGATACTACAACTGGCACAACAGATACAACACCAAGTCATACTTATAACACAAACGTTGGGTCCCCATTTGACGTTACTGTACGAGCATATAACAACGGCGGTAGTGGCAGTGGCAGTGAAGAAAGTAAAACGAGAACAGAATATATTACAATCTATACAGCAGATCCTGTTGTAAGTTTTGCGGCCTATGCAGCATCCAGTGGCGGTTCACCTATTACCGAATGGGATGACGGTGATACTGTATACTTCCAAAATAATACAACAAACATTGGTGGTGCAACAATCCAATTTACATGGGATTGGGGTGATAGCGAAAGCGATGATGTAATTACAGATGACACAGCCGCAGGTGGTACAGCAGGCGGCAGACTTGCTCATACATTTACAGCAAGCACAGAACAAGAAGTAACAAGAACTGTTCAGTTAACACTAGATAGTCACAGTACAGCAACACCTGGTGTAACACCTACTAGCGATAGTAATGCTTACAAGATTTACGATACACACACTCCTAGTGTGACACTTGATGATAACAGTGGCATCAACGAAGAAGGCACAAGCGGACACGTTGTTACCTTTACAAATAATACAGAAGCAACCATTGGTAGTTTTGCAACATATGGGTTACAATATCAGTATCAATGGGGCGACGGCACGAGCAACACAACTGTTAATGTAGGTGCTGGTGGCAGTGGTGACACAGGCAATACTATTAGTCATACGTTTGCTCTAAGTAGTGGAAATCAAGCAAGTGGTACAGCAGTTGATTACACTGGCAACTTGCGAGTTATTAGTAATCATACAAGCTCGCCATTTATCAGTAGTACATTCACTGTACATGTTGAACCTGATGTAAGAGCAAATATTGCTGCTACCGCGGTAACAACTAGTGATGGTAGCAGTGATAACCAGTATACAATTTATGACTTTACTGATTTAAGTGGCAACAATCGTGCACTGGTCCGTGCTACAAATACTTCGCAGAACGCAGATGATTATGAATATGATTGGGCAGACGGAAGTACAAACGACACACCAACAGAAGATGGTTCAAGTGCTGGTAGTATTGGCGCTACGCTAGATCATGATTATGCTGGCGAAAGTACTGGTAACTATAATCTATCATTTACAGCAAATGGTACGCCTGATATAACAGCTCAGACAGATGTTGATACAAGTATAACATTTAATCTAAAAGCAACACCAAGTTCTCCTGCCAACCTAAGCACAAAGAGTCTTACAATGAGCGACAGTGCACAAGGTACAAGTCCTTTACTTTGCTCGAACTTTGATGATAATACTGGTGCAGCAACGACACTGGCAGCAGGCAGTTCTCTTAATACATCAACAGTAAGACGTTATACAACTACAACTACTATTAATACAAGTACAGTTAATGATGCTTACAATGGTGCAAGTGGAACACTTGCTGCTGAGATCAATGCAAGCAATGATGGTACAAAAGCATTTAGTACAAGCACAGGTGAAACAGGAACATTTACAAGCCTAGTAATTTCACAACAGGTAGACTACAATAGCATTAATTCAAGTTATCCAAGCGATTTTTATCAAGTATTTGATGCTAAGATTACAAAAGTACTTTCGGCTTATAGCGTAGGTGTCAACGCACAAAGACTTACGCATACCTCAACTGGTAACACAAACTATGTTTGGGTAGTAAAAGATGATATCACTGCTACACCAAGTATTACAAGTGCTGGTACACTAACCGAAAGTACAGGTGGAACCAAACGTTATATCTCAGGCATTCCATATTACAATACAGGATCGCCAACACTACAACTTGCTAGTGCAACGATTAGTAATCTAACTGGACAAGCATACACCAACCAATCAAATATTGTTGAAATTGACAGTGGTACAAATGCTGAAGGTACAAGCAGCGCAGCAATTAGTGGGCAAGACTATACCTATGCTAATATTGATGGTGCAGTTAGTATGCTTACTGGTGGTATTCCAAATGCAGACACTGGTGTTAGCAGTGCATATGGTATTGGAAATTTGAGTATTCCAGTAACAAGTTCCAGTGTACGCACAATCGAACAGATTAGAATCCGTGCACGAAATGCAAATGGCATTGGTAGCTATGCAGATATCACACCTAAGATCCAAGTTCACACCGCCGCACAGTCAGGTATAGACGAACTTAATATTGCAGTCAGTGACAGTTTAGGCGCAGGATTTGATGACGATGGTGTACGAATCTTTGACTTTAACGCAGCCACAACAGACAATCCAAGTTTCAATGGTGCTACAAACTTCTATACAAATAGTCCTTACACAGAAGCAAGTGATCCAGGTGTAAGTGGAACCAAAGAAGCAACCATTAGACTTGGTGTTTTAAAATATGATGTAACTGATTACAGTTCAGGTTACTTGCCAGTTGGGCCAGATCGTAGTGGTGATACAGGAACACAATACTTTACATTTGCTTTCCGCAGAACTACAATGAGTAACTTTGATATTAACATTACAAGCTCAGGTATTGCAGGACTTTGGATAGCAGCACCAGGCACTGCTATTGATAGTGCTAGTGGAATTAACGGTTGGTTAGACGCAAGTACAACATACGGCGGTAGTGGTGTACCAGGAAGTAATACAGGCAGCGGTGGTAACGGAAGTAACGGTTGTGCGTTTACCTCAGGTGATAGAATTGCCGCAAGCACTTCACTTAGCGGCGGCTACACAATGACATTAGGTAGCGAGAACGGTACTAATGCAACAGGCAACGTTGTGCTGGTACGTATTGCACTAACCAGCGGGCAAAGTGTAACGGCACTTAGCGTAGGAGTAGCAAGCTAATGGCTATTACAGACACCCAAAAAGTTGACTTCTTATGGAAAAAGCTAGGATTTGGTGCAACCAAGTCAGACACTAATGCTAATAAAAAGGCGCCTAACGAAGCTATAGCAAGTCCACTGTTACTACGTGGTGATAAAGTTTGGAAACAAGCAAGCAGTATTCCATCAGTTCAACCAGGATCAAGTACTGGCGTTGTTACAGTTTATCCTACAAGCAATCCTATTGAGTGTACCTTAGACGGAACTGCAACAGCAAACAGAACCTGGAAAACAGGACAAACAGACTGGATACCTCCTGAAATTGCATCAACATATCAGGTTAAAGTTTATATTCATACATCAAGTGATGCAGCAGGTGCCACAGGCGGTGATCAAGTGTTTGCTACTGGTAGTGGCAATGACGATGAATGGTATTTTGATTATCAATCAGGTGTATTACACTTTATTGGAACAAACTTACCTAATGGTATAAGTTTCTCAGGCAAGAGTGTATACATTGCAGGCGCAAGATATACAGGCACATTTGGAGTTGGCGCAGACGCTAGTGAACTTGGTGCGTTTACATTTGCAGACAATAGAATACAAACTACCAGTACAAACGAAGAGATTATTATTGAACCTGCAGGTACTGGTTATGTTACTATTGATACAAACTCAGGACTAATAGTCCCTGTAGGTACAACTGCTCAACGTCCAAGCGGGCAAACTGGTATGATGCGTTTTAATAGCACTACTAGTTTGATGGAAGTATACAATGGTAGTAGTTGGGTAGCAGTAGGCGCTGTTAATACTGTAACCTTGGATGAATTTGACGGAGATGGAAGCACGACTGAGTTTAGTTTAAGTCAAAGTGGAACTTCAGCCACAGTAATAGTAAGTATTAATGGTATAGTACAAGAATCTACTAATACTTACTCAGTAAGTGGTACTACTTTAACATTTAATGAATCTCCAAGTATTGGTGATAAAATACAGGTTAGAAATTTTTATAGCGGTACTGACCTACAGCCAGCTAATAAGTTTGCTTCCTATACAACATCAGCGAGAGATTTATTAAGTTCAAGCAATGGAGATGTGGTATATAATACTACTACTCATAAATTTCAAGGCTATGCTAATGGTAGTTGGGTTGACCTACATTAGATAAATAAATTTGTAACAGGCTTACAAATTGATCCCGACATTTGAATAAACGCCCTAGAACGTAGAGTTTTCTGGCGTCGTTATCATTTGAACATACTATATTTTTGCAATATCAACTAAATATAGTAAGCATCATGTATCTGGAGGTATAATAACATGGCCCTTACGAGAATTAAAACTAATCAGATCACCGACGGTGCGGTCACCACAGCTAAGATTGACAGCAATGCTGTTACAGCAGCAAAGCTAGCTAACAATCTTACATATGGTAGTGACTTAACAGTTAGTGGCAACTTGACAGTACAAGGAACAACTGTAGCTGTTCAAACTTCAAACACACGAGTAACCGATGCGGTTATTACCCTAGCAGAAGGTGGCGACGGCAGTGTTGACGCTGGTCTTTTAATTGATCGTGGCGCCGGCGAAGTGGCTTCATCAACTGCTAACCAAGCAATTTTATGGGACGAATCAGCTAATCAGTTTGTCATGGCAGACGTAGGGACAGACGATGGTGATGCAACCACTAATCTAACAATTGGTGCATATGCTAACCTACAAATTGCAGAACTTACAGCAACCGGTGCAACAGCTGGTAACGTACAAGTAGGTGTTACAGGCGATAATGAGATTGACACCTCCAGTGGAAACTTAACAATCGATAGCGCCGGCGGCACTATTACACTTGATGACAATGTTGTAATTAGCGGCACACTTGATGCTTCAAGCGGCAACCTAACAACAAACGTTTCAAATACACAAGTTATGTTCTCAAGTAGTGGTGTTATTACTGGCAGTTCAAGTCTTGTATGGGACGGCACAGACCTTACAGTAGGCAGTGCAGTAGTAAGCGACCTAACAAGTGGTCGTGTAGTACTAGCAGGCACAAGTGGTGCTATTGAAGATAGCGGCAACTTAACATTTGATGGTTCTACATTAGACGTAACTGGTGCTGTAACTGCTTCAGGTGCAGTAACAGGTGGATCACTAACAGACGGAACTGCAACTATTTCAAGTGGTGCATTAAGTGGTGCAACAACGGGTGGATTTAGCAGTAACGTTACAGTAGGTGGTACACTTGGTGTTACAGGTACAACCACAGCAGGTATTGTAAACCTAAGCGGTCTGCTCAGTGCCGATGGTGGTATTGATGTTGATGGTGCATTTACAGTTGCAGACACAACTGGTAACGTAAGCACAAGTGGTACACTAAGCTCAGGCGCAGCTACACTTTCAAGTGCAGCCGTAAGTGATCTAACAAACAATCGTATTGTTATTGCAGGCACTAGCGGTGAGCTAGAAGACAATGCCAACCTAACATTTGACGGTACTACATTTGAAGTAGGCGGCGGTTACGGTGCTACCGGCCTTGACATTGCAATGGATGGTAATATTAGCACTAATGGTACATTAACAGTTGATGGTACTTCAACACTTGGTGTTATCAATGCAAGTGGACTTGCTTCGCTTGATGCAGGTATTGACGTTGATGGTGCATTTACTGTTGCTGATACAACAGGTAATGTTGCAACAACTGGTACATTAAGTGCTGGAGCATCAACTCTTTCAAGTGCAGCAGTGAGTGACCTAACAAACAATCGTATTGTTATCGCAGGTACAAGCGGCGAACTCGAAGATGATGCAAACCTAACATTTGATGGTACAACCTTTGAAGTTGGCGGCGGTTATGGTGCAACTGGTCTTGATATCGCAATGGACGGTAACGTAAGTACAAATGGTTCACTTACTGTTGATGGTACTTCAACACTTGGTGTAATCAATGCTTCAGGACTTGCTTCACTTGATGGCGGTATTGATGTCGATGGTGCATTTACTGTTGCAGACGGTAATGGTAATATTGGTACAACTGGTACACTTAATGTTGATGGTGCAACCACACTTAATGGAGCAGTTACACTAGGCGATGCCTCAGGTGATGCTATTACTGTTACAGGTACAGCAACATTTGGTGCAAGTGCAGACTTTGATAGCGGCTTTACAGTTGCAGCAGCACAAACAATTGATGTTGGTGCAAACAAAATCACTAACGTGGCTGATCCAGTTTCTAACCAAGACGCAGCAACTAAAGCATATGTTGATAGCGAAGTATCTTCTGGTTCGGCACTGGCTATTGCTGGTGATAGTGGTACAGACACAGTAACAGTTGGTACTGATACAATGACATTTGCTGGTACAGCAAATGAAATTGTAACAGCAGTAACAGATAACACAATTACTATTGGTCTACCAGACGATGTTACAATCGCAGGTAACTTAACAGTTAGCGGTACAACTACAACAGTTAACAGTACAACTACAGAACTTGAAGATCCAGTAATGAGACTTGGTACTTCAGGTCTTAGCTCAGATGGTGGTAAAGACCGTGGTATTGAGTTCCTCTATTACGACGGTAGCGAGCAGACTGGCTTCTTTGGTTGGGATAATAGCGCAGACGCATTTGTTTTCCTAACAGGAGCAACTAACGCAAGTGAAGTATTCAGTGGTACTGCTGGCGCAGCAACTTTTGGTGCTATTACAGGTACTACAATTACTGGTACAGGTACAGCAACACTAAATGACGTAGCAATCGGTGGCGGATATGGTTCAACTGGTGTAACAATTAGTGCATCAGGCGTTATCCAAGCAAACGGTGCTATTACATCAGATGGTGCTATTACTGGCGGTTCACTAACAGATGGCACTGCTACATTAAGTTCAGGCGCACTAAGCGGCGCAACAACTGGTGCATTTAGCAGCAATGTTACAGTAGGTGGTACACTTGGTGTAACAGGCGAAAGCACGCTATCAAGCGCAACTGTTTCAGACTTAACTGACAACAGAATTGTTATTGCTGGCACAAGCGGTGCACTAGAGGATAGTGCTAACCTAACATTTGACGGCACCACTTTCGAAGTCGGTGGCGGCTACGGTGCTACAGGTCTTGACATTGCAATGGATGGCGATGTTAGCACAAACGGTACAATCACAGCCGATGGTACAATCACTGGCGGTTCACTAACAGATGGCACTGCTACATTGAGCAGTGGTGCACTAAGTGGTGCTACTACAGGTGCATTTAGCAGCAATGTTACAGTAGGTGGTACACTTGGTGTTAGCGGCGAGTCAACTCTAGCAAGTGCTACAGTAAGTGATCTAACAAACAATCGTATTGTTATTGCCGGTGCAAGTGGTGCACTAGAAGATGACGCTAACTTAACTTTTGATGGAACGACATTTGAAGTTGGTGGTGGTTATGGTGCAACTGGTCTTGATATTGCTATGGATGGTAATATTAGCACAAATGGCACACTTACTGTCGATGGTACTTCAACACTTGGTGTTGTGAACGTAAGTGGCCTTGCAAGTCTAGACGGTGGTATTGATGTTGATGGTGCTTTCACAGTAGCAGATACCACTGGTAATGTAAGCACAAGTGGTACATTAACTGCTGGTAACACAGACGTTGGCACACTTGATGCAAGTGGACTTGCTTCACTTGATGGTGGTATTGACGTTGATGGAGCATTTACCGTAGCAAATACCACTGGTAATGTAAGCACAAGTGGTACACTAGGTGTAACAGGTACATCAACATTAGGTGTTATCAATGCAAGTGGACTTGCTTCACTTGATGGTGGTATTGATGTAGACGGCGCATTTACTGTTGCTGATACAACTGGTAATGTAAGTACAAGTGGTACACTAGGTGTAACAGGTACATCAACACTTGGTGTTATCAATGCAAGTGGACTTGCTTCACTTGATGGTGGCATTGACGTTGATGGTGCGTTTACTGTTGCTGATACTTCAGGTAACGTAGCAACAACTGGTACATTGAGTGCTGGTGAAACTACACTAAGCAGTGCTACAGTTAGTGATCTAACAAGTGGTCGTGTAGTACTAGCAGGAACAAGTGGTGCTATCGAAGATAGCGGCAACTTAACATTTGATGGTTCAACACTTGCACTTACAGGTGCAATGACATCATCAGGTAATATTAGTATTGCAGACGCTGGCTCACTTAGAGTTGGTACAGGCAATGACTTTACTATCAACCACGATGGTACAGACACAACTATCACAAACGGTACTGGTATCCTTGCTATTAACGGTTTAGCAACAAGCTCAATTCGTGTTAACGAAGCAGGCGCAAACGTAGACACAGTTATTGAAGGTGCTTCAAATGCATCACTATTTGTTGTTGACGCAAGTGGCGATAATGTTGGTATTGGTGGTGCACCAAATGCTAACGCAGTATTCCATGTTAACGACACTGGTGCAATGATTCTTGCTACAGGTACAACTAGTAATCGTCCACTCACGGCTGTAACAGGTATGTTGCGTTTCAACACTACACTAAACACACTTGAATTCTACGATAACAGTGCATGGGCAAGTGTTAGCTCAGACTTTACAATTGCAACATCACAAACATTCACCGGTGATAACTCAACAACAGACTTTACACTTTCATCACTTACCGGTTCGGATAGTTATACTGTTGCTGGCGTATTTGTTACACTAAACGGTGTTGTCCAAGAGCCAACAACTGTTTATGGTATTTCAGGTACTACACTGTCATTCACAACAGCACCATCAAGCGGTGACTTGATTGAAGTTCGTAAGTTTACTACTACTAGCACAATCAACGCACTAGCTGACGTTGACGGTGATACACAGATTCAAGTTGAAGAGTCATCAGACGATGACACAATCCGCTTTGATATCCAAGGTACTGAAAAAATGTATCTAAACAGCACAGGTCTAACACTTGCTGGTAACCTACATGCAACTGGTACAATCACAGCAGACGGTGATATCACACTTGGTGATGCGTCAACTGATAGTGTAACATTTACTGCTAAAGTTGGATCAAACATTGTTCCAACTGCTGACAGTACATATGACCTAGGTAGTGATCCAGGAAGTTCTGGCCAGGCTTGGGCAAATGTTTGGGCAGATACCTTTAACGGTGCACTAAGTGGTAACGCAACTACAGCAACAGCACTTGAGACAGCTAGAAACATTGGTGGTGTAAGTTTTGATGGAACAGCAAACATTGACCTACCAGGTGTTAACACTGCTGGTGACCAAGACACAAGTGGTAATGCTGCTACAGCAACTCTTGCAAGTACAGTTACAATTACAGCAAATAACACAACAAACGAAACTGTATATCTAACATTTGTTGACGGTGCTACTGGTACACAAGGACTTGAAACAGACACAGGACTAAGTTACAACCCAAGTACAAACGTACTAAGCACAACAGCAAGTGCTGCACAATACGCTGACTTGGCTGAGATGTATGCAGCAGACGAGGCGATTGAGCCAGGTACAGTTGTACACTTCGCAGGCGATGGCAAAGTTGCAGCATGTGATGTAGCTAACTGTCGTGCAGTAGCAGGTATTATCTCAACAGATCCAGCACACTTGATGAACAGTGCGCAGGAAGGTGTTGCACTAGCACTAGCTGGTCGTGTTCCTTGTAAGGTAACAGGCCCAGTTGCAGCAGGTGACTTGATGGTATCAGCAGGCAACGGTATGGCAATGGCTAATAACGAAGCAGCAACAGGTACAGTAATTGGTAAGGCAATCGAAGCTAATGAAGGCGGCGAAGGCGTTATTGAAGTACTAGCACTAATGATGTAATTTTACATTACATTGTAGAGAATGGGGAGGCATATGCCTCCCCATTTTTTTATAAATACCATATAATTTTAGGGATTATAAAATGGCATTTACTCGACCTAAAGCAGCGCAGATTGATTTTGATATTACAAATATCACAGACCCTCTTATAAGATTGAACAGTGGAGAAACTGGTAGTGCAGATAAGGATGTAGGTATTGTCATTGAACGTGGCGATGACACCAACGTTGCTATTATATACGACGAAAGTGCAGATCAGTTTGTTCTAATTAACACCACAGAAACAGGTACTACAAGCGGTAACGTAACCATTAGCAGTTATGCCGGATTACAAGCAAATGCTATTGTATATGGTTCACTTAATGATGGCACTACCACACTAACTGCTACAGCAACAGAACTAAACTATCTAGATGGCGTCACAGGTATTACACTAGGCAGTGCTAACGAACTGCTAATTGTAGGTTCAGATGGAACTAGTATTATAAGTGATAGTACACTTAGCATTGATACAGGTAGTAATTATATTGGTATCAACCAATCCTCGCCTGAAGTAACACTACACATGACAGGTGAAGGTGCGCAAACAGCACAGATTCGCATGGAGCAGTACAATGACAGTGCTGACGCTCCAGATGTTAGAACAAGAAGATACAGAGGCACGATTGCCTCACCAAGTGCTATACAATCAGGTGATTATCTATTTAGAAGTAACCACGAATACTATAATGGTTCAGCACTTATTGTTGGTGGACAGTTTGCTTTTGACAACACCAACAATGCTAACAGAACACAGTTTACGGTTGCAGT
>Ga0075463_10000355_pt1 | contig 14638 bp, 17 predicted proteins | sample DEB08_DNA_14_FD_77579 | JGI IMG/M metagenome (GOLD analysis project Ga0075463, IMG submission 77579) | Aqueous microbial communities from the Delaware River and Bay under freshwater to marine salinity gradient to study organic matter... | ecosystem: Environmental > Aquatic > Marine > Coastal ...
GGGAGGGGGTATCGAGATCCGAGCTCGTTCCCAGGCGCTCAGACCCCCCCCTTCGCGCCTTGCCGGGGGAGGGGGAGTGGTAGTTAAACCCGCACGCACCAAAAAAAATTTTTGAAATTTTTCTGCACGCAAAAAAAAGGCCCGCTGGCGCGGGCCTAGCTGGCCTGGGGGAAGGAAGGGTCGCCAGCTTATTTTTTCTTTGCGGTCTTCTTGGCCTGCCGGAAGGCTTTCGCCGTGGGGGCGCCTGCGGCGCCCGGCTTGCGCATTTTCTCTTTCGAGCCTGCCTTGATCCGTTTCCGCTTCGCGTGGATGTTTTTGTAAAGACCCATCATGATCTCCTCGATTTAGTGCCGCTGCACTTCCATCGCTTTCGCGACAATCGGAGCGGGCTGTTGGGATTCTTCGCTGCCTTCGGCGATCGCTTCATCTGGCCGGCGCTCCGCGCGCAATAGGCGTCGCCTTTCTTTGTCCCGGCACGCACCCGCGGCCCGCCGTCCCTGGCGCGGCCGGCCTGGCCGTACGACACCTTCTTCCCTGATGCCGTGACCTTGACCCGCGCCTTGCCCTTCCGTGGTTCTGCCATTACTTAGGCGGGAATGAGGGCTTGGGCGATCCCACTCGAACGCCTGCAACCATCGATGCGTGCTTGTTCTTTTTGTTGCTGCCGGAGTGTTTAACCGGCGCCTTGTGTCCGTACTTTTGCATATTTGGGTCTCCTTGAGTCCATTAGATTAATCGATAAAAAAAATAAAAATAATGTCAACTAAAGGTGTACAAGTGTAACGGTCTTTGCGATACTAACGTTGTTACTGAATGGTTAACAACGAAAACAACGAAAGGAACGAAACGATGGAAGACTTAAAAAAGAAGGTTTTAGAGCAAATCGAAGAGCAGCAAGCAATTCTCGACGCTAGCACCGTGACGGTTGAAGAAATGTTCAAGATTGCTGAGAAAGCACCTTCGCTTGATGATTTCGAGGATTGGGTTGATTTTTGGAAAACGCACCCCGCAGCCCTCACCACACTAAACGCGCATCGCACGCTGACCAGGTTCAAAGAAACTTTAAAGATGGACCTAGTTAAGCCATCAACTCGATATGTACTAACCGATTCCAACCTTTGCAGCCCTTCCGGCTACGTTTTTGCTGACGGCGTGTTCATCAAAAACCAAGTTTGGATTGAGACTGATCGGTTGCCCAGGAGCACCAACCTCAAGGTCTTCGACCTGCAAAAGCTGCGATCAAAGGATGCGGTTTATCACAACGGAAAAGCGGCGTAAGCCGCTAAGGAGCGAAACGATGGACACGAGCAAGATTGTAAAAAAAGCGCGATTAGGCGAGTTCGAGATTGGTTACGTGCAGCAGGCAGGCTTTCGTAATCAATGGGTGATCATTTACCCAAATGGCGATCTTTATAGGGCTCCAGAAAACAACATGATGAGCGCTTTTGAAGAAGCGCGTTATCTATACGAGGCGGAGTAAGCGGCCGGAGGAGCGAGCATGAGAATAAGAAGCATACGAGGCGAGTACCGCAAGCGCCGCCAGGTTCAGGAGCAAGCAGAAAGGAGAGCAAGCATGATCTACGGCTACACCAGAGTCTCGACAGAAGAGCAAGCCGACGGCACGTCGCTCGCAACGCAACGCACCATGATTCAGGGCGTTGCTCTCGCGAGCCAACTGCCCACAGACATCACGTACCTGGCCGACCCCGGCGTGAGCGGCAGCGTGCCGTTCTTCAGTCGCCCGGCTGTCGCGACTCTTGCCCTGCAGCCCGGCGACATTATCATCTGCAGCGCCCTTGATCGATTTAGCCGCGACGCGCGCGATTGCCTTAACACGATCCACGAGCTCAAGGAGCTCGGCGTGCGTTTGTTCTTGAACGGCCACGGCGACGTGACCGACGAGGGCAACGTCACAGCGCGCCTCATGCTCGAAATTATGGCAGCGTTCGCCGGCCACGAGCGCCGCGTGATCAAGGAGCGCACCACGCGTGGCCGGCGCGCGAAGCGCGAGCGGGGCGGCTTTATCGGCGGCGAAGCGCCCTGGGGCTGCGCCATCGAGGGTGAGGGCAAGGAAGCGATCGTCGTTGAGCTCCCGCAGCGCCGCGAGGCGATCGGCAAGATGCGCGAGCTCCGCGACGCCGGGAAAAGCTATCGCGACATAGCGCAACTCATTTCCACGCAATACAATCTCGCCACCTCCCACATGAAAGTAAAGCGAGCCCTAGATGCCGAAAGCATCAGCCCCTAATCCTTATATCGATTTCCTCAAGCGCTACCGGCATGACCCGGTAGCCTTCGTGGAGCACGTTCTCAAGGTCAAAGTGCAGCCCTGGCAAGCGGAGCTATTGCAGGCCGTGCAAGACGGCGAGCGGCGCATCTCTATCCGTTCGGGCCACGGGGTGGGCAAATCGACAGCCGCCGCATGGACCATGCTTTGGTATCTCATCACTCGATATCCTGTGAAGATCGTTGTCACGGCGCCGACTAGCGCGCAGCTATTCGACGCGCTGTTCGCGGAGCTCAAGCGCTGGATCAACGAGCTCCCGATGGCTCTCAAAGACATCCTTGAAGTGAAAAGCGATCGCGTGAGCCATAAATCGGCGCCTAGCGAGTGCTTCATCTCTGCTCGAACTAGCCGTGCCGAGACACCAGAAGCGCTGCAGGGCGTGCATGCCGATAACGTTTTGTTGATCTGCGATGAGGCGTCGGGCATACCCGAGCAGGTGTTCGAGGCCGCGGCAGGATCGATGTCCGGCGAGAACGCTTGCACGATTCTTCTCGGCAACCCAACTCGATCGAGCGGATTTTTCTTCGACACGCACCACACGCAAGCCGGCGAATGGTGGACGCGGAAAGTTAGCTGCGCTGATTCTCCGATGGTCAGCGACCAGTACGTCGATGAGATGAAGGTAAGGTATGGCGAAGAGAGCAATGCGTTTCGTGTTCGGGTGTTGGGAGAGTTCCCGGCTCGCGACGATGACACGGTCATCCCGCTAGAGCTTGTTGAGAGCGCGCAGGTGCGCGACATTGAGATCAGCGATGATGAGCCGATCATCTGGGGGCTTGACGTTGCGCGTTTTGGTAACGCCGCGAGCGTGCTCTGTAAGCGCCAGGGGCGCAAGATTCTGGCCATGCAGGATTGGCGGGGGCTCGACTTAATGCAGCTCACAGGCGCCGTAGTGGCCGAGTATGAGAGCTGTCAGCCCAGACAAGAGCCCATGCAGATCTGCGTTGACTCGATCGGCGTCGGGGGCGGCGTGTGCGATCGCCTGCGCGAGCTCGGCCTGCCGGCCGTTGGCATTAACACCGCAGAAAGCCCGGCCCTGCGCGGTACGTATATGAACCTTCGAGCGGAGCTCTGGTTCAAGCTAAAAGCCTGGCTAGAGGCGCGCGACGTGAACATGCCCAAGGATGATTTGCTCCTCGCGGAGCTCGTCGCTGTCAAATATAAGTTCACAAGTGCTGGCAAGCTGCAGATCGAAAGCAAAGACGAGATGCGACGGCGAGGAATGGCGAGCCCCGACCGTGCAGACGCCGTCTGCCTTACGTTTGCGACTGAGGCCGCGACTGTGATCAAGGGCGGGGCGATGGCCAGCAACTGGCAGAAGCCTATCCGCCGAAACCTATCGGTCGTCTGAAAAAGATTACAAGTGTAAACTTACGCAACTCATTTTGATTTGAGATAATTGAGCGTACCTTTTTGCCCATATATGGGAGCGCTCAATGGCAATGACCCAAAATCCTAAGCCCTACCGCAACGGCCCTGGTGGCCACCGCGACGCCGCAGCCGACATCGTGATCATGCTCGGCATCGCTGACAAGAAGAAAAAGAAAGCCAAAAAGAAGAAATAAATGGCGTTGCTTGGTGAGTTTCTTCAACAGGGCTTAAAGCAAGCTCGTCGCAAGCTTTCTTTGGAAGAAAAGAAAGCGGTTGTTGATTCGTATGCAGAAACAAATCCAAAGGCATTTGCTCGCATAAAAAAGAGAGTCGGCTCAAGAAACATAGATCGACAATATGCTGAGGTTAGGGGAAAGCAAGCAGCATCAGAAAGGGCTGCGACCGATCGGCAGTCAGACAGGGCTGCTAGCAATACTAAATTGTTTCAGCCGAACAGAGACGCTCTTTTAAACCTTCTCAATGAAAACGGGTATCGATCGGTCGGAATCAGCGCTACTGGCAATGACGGTATTGGTCAGGGGCTATCTGAGTATTACCAGCACCCTAAGACAAACAAAACCGTTAGAGTTTCAGATCATAGCCCTGCTTATCAGCGCTCGCTGAGCTCAGTGATGATCCACCCAGGCTCGCATGACAACATTGCACAAATTGAAAAGCAGATTAAGGACAGCGCGAACGTCTCTCGTGGCGTAGTTCCTGCGGCGGTAGCTAGCGCTGGTCTTTTGGGGGCGCCGGAAGATGCTGAAGCTGGCCAGGGCGCGATTCTGTTGGGCGCTGCTAAGCAAGGCGCTCGTATCGGTCAGCGATACCCAACTGCGGTAAAAGCAACGGAAAGCCCGCTCGACCCTAGTTTGGTCGTTGACACTCAAGCAATCGACGCTGGGGGCAATCTCGACAAGGCCGTCGCGGCTGCGGTTCAAAACATGCCCGGCCTGCGAACCAGGGCTAGGTCAACTGGCGGGCTTTTAGATGCTTATCAAAATCAAATGGCAGATAACCTCGACTTTTTGTACGGTCAAATGCCGGGCAACGTCGTTGAGACAGCTAAAGACTGGTATCGAGGCGCTAATCGCTTAGCAAGCGGTTTATCCAATCGGTATGGAGCGAGCGTTGAGCAAGCTGCCGGCGTCCTGGCCGCTCTTTCTCCGCAGAAGGATTGGTATCAAAACGTATCTCTTGCTGATCGAGTGTTTGATTCATACGAAGCAGGTGTTCGAGCTGGCAATGCGCTGCCGGACAAAAAGCACGCTGCAAAACTAAGAGAGCTCTACGCCAAAAAAGAATACGCAGAAAACGTCGATGCCGTTTTAAAACGGCCTTTTGCCGAGCTCACTGACATCCAAAAAGCGATGTGGGTTCGATCGCACGATCAAGCATTTTCTGATCGCGGTTACGACATCATTTCTCCTACTGGCGAAAGCATGGGGCCAGCACTCACGGCCAAGGGCGATAAAGCAACAGCGGCTTGGGGCTCTAACAACGAAATCGCAAAAGCCATCCGCGTTATCGAAAACGGAGATATCGATAACATTTCTATGCAGATGGGCGAACAGCACAAGGTCCGTAATTTTTACAACAATATCGTAGCACCCGAGTATGCGCGAGAGATGCCTCAAGTCGCTGACGTGACGATGGACACCCACGCAATTGCTGCAGGGCAACTGATGCCATTAAGTGGAAGCTCTCCAGCAGTCGCTGCAAACTTCGGCTCTGGCGCTCCAGGGTCAGCCGTAACAGGCGCAAGCGGTACGTATGGTATCAACGCCGATGCCTATCGAATGGCGGCTGAACAAGCTGGTATAATGCCCAGAGAAATGCAGTCCGTCACTTGGGAGGCGGTACGCAACCTTTATCCAGCGAAGTGGAAAAATGCCAGTAACAAAGCTGCCATTGAAGGAATCTGGAGCGACTATTCAAAGGGGCGAATCAGCCTCGATACCGCTCGATCGCTCATCCTCGAAAAAGCTGGAGGAGTGGATGTCCCGGACTGGGCTAAAGGACGATCTTCTGCAAATGATGCTCGACCAGCAACTCCCGTTCAACAAAGCAACCTACTTGAGCCTAGCGTACCCCGACGGTCCCCTGATGGAGTGGACGGCAGAGCTAGAGGCAAGTCTGCCTCTCCCGCTGCGGTCGGACTGGGAGCAGGACTTCTAGCAACACAAGCTGAGCCCACGCTCGCAGACTACGGTATAGGCTTGCTCGACGCTGCGGCCAATGCCGGCGCCGCAATGATTGCACCGATCGCAAACGCGCCGCACACGCTAATTCAATCGCTGACTAGCGACATCCCCACAGACCGAATCGATGCATCGAGCCAAGCTCGATTGCAATCGATGGACTATCAGCCACGCACACAGCTTGGTCAGCAAATGAGCGATGAGGGCTTGCAGTTTCTTGGCGGCTTGTTAGCGCCTGCCATGCCGCTTGTCGAACCCATCACAACCTTGTTTGGCCAGCTCCCGCGCCGTGCGCAGCTCGTTGGCGAATCATTATTGGATATGAGCCCCCTATGAGCGAAATAGATTACATCGACGATGACGAGCAGTTCATCGATGAAGACCCAGGCATGGATGAAGAGCAGATTGAATCGATCGCGCGTCTAGCGATTGAGGACGCTGTCGATTTCATCGATAACACGGTCAGCCCTGGTCGCGCAGAAGCCGCCGAGTATTACAACGGCGAGCCATTCGGTAATGAGCAAGAAGGCCGCTCAACTGCGATGACGATGGACGTGCGCGATACCGTACAAGCCATGCTCCCGAGCTTGATGCGCGTCTTCTGCGGCAGCGATCACGTTGTCGAGTACGCGCCTCAAGGGCCAGAAGACGTAGAGATCGCAAAGCAAGCGACCGACTACGTGAACTACGTGCTTAACCAAGACCAAGACGAGGCGTTTGTCTCGATCATGTACCAGTGTTTCAAGGACGCGCTCGTCAAGGGCAGCGGATTCCTAAAGTATTACTGGGATGAGTCTGATGAGGTTAAGACCTACGAATTGAAAGGACTCGATGACCAGGCGTTAGCTGCGTTAAACGCAGACCCAAACATCGAAGTCAGAATGCTATCTAGCAGCGCGAGCAACGACCAGGTCGATTCGCAAACTGGTCAGCCGCAAGTGCTTCACGACGTTTCTGTCATTCACCGAACGGTGAGAGGAAAGGTCAAAGTAGCGGCGGTGCCACCCGAGGAGATTCTCGTCTCGCGCCACGCTCGCTCCTTCGCGGACGCGGATTTAATCGGACACCGCCGCTACGCCACCGTTAGCGAGCTCGTCGAAATGGGTTACGACTTCGACACCGTGACCAACTTTCAAACAGAAGACGATGACTTCACGCTGTACAACGTCGAAGCGCGCGAGCGCATGCTGAGCGAGCAAGACAATCGCGATTATTCAGATGACCCTGCGCGTCGCCGCGTTTTATACGTCGAAGCATTTATGCAAATCGACGTTGACGGCGACGGCATTGCTGAACTGCGCAAGCTTTGCTGCATGGGGCCGAACTACGAAGTGATGCGCAACGAGCCCGCCGATGATATTCCCTTCGCTCATTTCTGCCCTGACCCTGAGCCGCATGCTTTCTTTGGTATGTCGATTGCGGATCTCACGATGGACATCCAGCGAATCAAATCGGCAGTATTACGTGCGAGCCTTGATTCTCTTGCTATGTCTACTCATCCAAGAGTCGGCATTGTAGAAGGCCAGGCATCACTCGAAGACGTGATGAACGTCGAGGCCGGCGGCATCATCCGCATGCGCAACCCTGGCGCGGTTGTTCCTTTCACGCTGCCCTATGTCGGCCAGTCGGCATTCCCGATGATGGAGTATCTCGATCAACTGAAAGAGAACCGCACCGGGATCTCGAAAGCCGCCGATGGTCTAGCGCCAGAGCAATTGCAATCTAGCACGCTCATGGCCGTCCAGCAGACGATCTCAGCAGCGCAGCAACGCATTGAGATGATTAGTCGCCTCTTCGCAGAAAACGGCATGACGCGCCTCTACAAAGGTCTGCTAAGGCTAATCATCCAGTATCAAGACCAGCCGCGCATGATCCGCTTGCGCAATCAGTTTGTGCCGATGTCGCCCGATGTTTGGAACGCAGAAATGGACGTAGTGAGTAACGTCCACCTCGGCCGCGGCTCTGATCAAGAGCGTATGGGCATGCTGCAGCAGGTTGCTCAGAAGCAAGAAATGATCATGCAGCAGCTTGGCCCGCAGAACCCGATGGTCAGCCCGACCAACTACTACGCGACGCTCACGCAAATGCTAGAGCTCGCCGGGTTCAAGGACATCAATCGATTTTTCATGGACCCAACGCAAGCCATGCAGCAGATGCAGGCCCAGGCGCAACAGCAAGAGCAGCAGCCTGACCCGAACCAGCAACTGATCCAACTGCAAATGCAGGCGCTCCAGGTCGATATCCAGAAGAAGCAAGCCGAGCTGGAACTAGAGCGCGAGAAGATGATGCGCGAAGACGATCGGCGTCGAGATAAGGATGAGGCGGACATGGTCTTGAAAGCGGCAGAGCTCGAAGCGCGTTACGGCGCCCAGGTGAACATCGCCGAGATTAAGGCGAACGCTGATCGAGATCGTGAGGTAGTGAGACAAATAGCGGGTGCGGTGAATGGCCAAGTCTGAGCACCAGTACCTAGAGAACATTCAGCGAATGTTCGATGACCCTGACTTCCAAACTTTAACGGACAGGGTGAAGTACGAATTTTTTGAAGCGTGGCAACGTGAGCGCAAGCCCGATGAGCGGGAACGCATTCACGCGAAATTACAAGCACTCGACCAACTGATCAACGCCATGAGGGCGGCGGCAGACTCGATTGCTTTTGAAAAGCAAAGGAGCAACTGAAATCATGAGTGATAGAATTGAAGGCGAAGAATCTCCAGATCTGGGGATATCTTCAGCGCAAAGCGCGATATTGGATATGTTGTCCCCCTCTGACGAGGATACGGCAGAAGATTCAGAAGAGCGCGTTGACGAGTTCTCAGAAGAGGGCGAGGTCTTAGATGACGCTGCAGAAGAGTACACCGACGAGGAGCTCGAAGCAGATGAAGAAGAGATCGATCTGGATGATGATGAACAAGAGCCAGACGAGGTTGAGACAGACGGTCAGACTTTCACCGTTAAGGTTAACGGAGAGGAAGTCGAGGTCGCACTAGACGAGCTCAAGGCAGGCTACTCACGTCAATCAGACTACACAAAGAAGTCGCAAGCATTATCGGAAGAACGAAGATCGTTCGAGCAAGACCGGGATGCTGTGTTACTAGAGCGACAGCAATACGCCCAACTTCTTGGGGCACTGCAGCAACAATTGAACGGACTGGATGAGCCCGCCCCGGACTTCGACAAGATGTACGACGAAGATCCGATTGAGGCGACGCGCGTCGAACGCCAATGGCAACAGCGGCAAGCTGCCAAGCAACAGAAAATGGCGGCGATACAACTCGAACAGCAGAGAGTGGAAGAGGCTAATCGACAGTATCAAATGCAGGCAATGCAGCAGGTCTTAGCCGAGGAAGTACAACGACTTCCCGACGTGATTCCCGAATGGAAGAACGAGGATGTTGCGGCGAAAGAACGCGAAGAGCTCCGTGAGTATTTGATTAACTCGGGTGTTGCAGAAGAAGAATTGCAAGCCCTAGTTCGCGCAAACCACATCAAAGTGCTGCGAAAAGCAATGCTCTACGACAGAGGCCAGAAGCGCGTAAAGCGCGCAACGAAAGACGGCCGTCGATCCAAAGTGGTTAGACCTGGCAGCAGCCAGGCGCAAGCCAAGCCAAGTTCAAGGAAGCAGAAGTCAGCTCGTCAACGTCTTGCACGGAGTGGTCGCATGGATGATGCGGCCTCATTACTTGAATCGATGCTCTAAGGAATTAATCAATGGCTATCGTAACTAACACTTTCACGAAATATAGTGCCGTCGGCATTCGTGAAGATTTGGCGAATGTAATTTTTAACATCTCGCCCCAAACGACACCTTTTGTGTCAAACATGACCAAGCGTCGCAACGTCAGCAACACTTTCTTCGAGTGGCAGACTGACTCGCTCGCGGCTGCAGCAGCTAACGCACAGATCGATGGTGATGATCTGTCTTCTTACACTGCAGTGACTGCGACTTCTCGACTCGGTAACTACACGCAGATCATGCGCAAGGACTTCATTATTGCCGATAATTTAGGGGGTGCATTAGACCTCGCTGGTCGCCGATCAGAGATCGCTTACCAACTCGCTAAGAAGGGCGACGAGCTCAAGCGCGACATGGAGTTCAACCTTTGCGGCGTGAACCAGGCTGCAGTGGCTGGTAACAACACAACCGCTCGCAAGACTGCTTCTTTGTCTGCGTTCATTAAGACCAACACCTCACGCGGAACAGGCGGTGCAGATCCCACTGTATCAAGCGGCGTAGTTAACGCTGCCGCTACTGACGGTACGCAGCGCGCCATCACTGAGACTCTGCTCAAGACTGTATTGCAATCAGTATGGTCAGAAGGCGGTGAGCCCAAGATGGCAATGGTTGGCCCTCACGTTAAGACTGTGATCTCTGGCTTTGCTGGTATCGCGGCTCAGCGTTACATGGCTCCCAGCGATAGTCCTACAACTATCATCGGAGCAGCAGACGTTAACTCAGAACTAGGCGTCGCCGCGTAGGAATGCGCGGGCAATAAGGTGGTGAACTCAGTGGACATCTCTCGACAGACAATACTGAGCCAAGCTCGCGAAAGCGAGAAGGTGCAACGACTATCCCGAAAGGGAGTAGGGCCAAGCGGCTCGAAGCGCCACCCATCCAGAACGGATGAAGATATAGTCTCATCTGCATGGCGACATGCAGCAGCCCGGAAGGGCGGGAACGAGTTAGCGACTCGTTTTGAAGAATCCTGCTACATGAGTGACTTCGGATCTGTACAGATCGTGCCTTCTCGTTTCTCACGAGCACGCGACTGCTACATCGTTGATCCCGATATGTGTGAACTGGCTACGCTGCGTCCTATCCAGAGCGAAGAGCTCGCTAAGACTGGTGACGCAACTAAGTACATGCTTCTTGCTGAGGTCGGCCTCCAGGTCAACCAGGAAGCAGGTCTTGGTGTAGTGGCTGATTTGTCAACCAGCTAGTAGGTGAAAGATGGAGCATCGACGCACACTAAACATTGACGAGATCCTTGGTACGCAGACTGATTTTGTCTACGAGTCTGGCGATTCATTGAAGGATGACAAGATCATCATCAGCGAGTCGCAGGACGTGACAGCAATCATCGAAGCGAACAAGCGCTCGGCTAATGAAATCGACAAGCACCAAAAATATGGTGAGTGGTCGAAAGTGGCGTCGATACCATTGAACCTGTACTACGACTTGAAACGGCAGGGCATCGTTGATGACCCTGCCCGTTTTAAGAAGTGGCTAAACGATTCTGACAATCGGTTTTTTAGGACGAGAGGAGGCCGCGTCTAGTGGCTGTAACGACCTATTCAGAATTGCAGGCGGCGGTCGCGGATTGGCTAAACCGCACCGACCTCACGTCGGCAATTACAGATTTTATTTCGCTCGCTGAGGCAGAGTTCCAGCGAACGATCCGTCATCGAAAGATGATCACTCGCAGCGACGCAACAATCGACAGCGAGTATTCAGCGACGCCGGCAGACTGGTATCAGAGCGTGTCGCTGGTTTTAAAAACAGACCCGGTGCATCCGCTTGAGTATGTAACGAACGAAGCGATGAACGAGCTCAAGAGCTCTAGCAGCGCAACGGGTAAGCCGAACTACTACACGCATGTCGGCACTGAAATCCAGGTGTTTCCTGCGCCGGACGGCACGGGCTACACGGGCGAGCTCGTTTACTACGGGAAGATCGACCCGCTCACTGACAGCAACACGAGCAACTGGTTACTCGATATCGCGCCTGACATTTATCTCTACGGCACGCTCGTGCAAAGCGCGCCTTACTTGCGCGATGACGAGCGCACTGGCGTGTGGGCATCGCTGTACCAAAAAGGAATTGAAGAGCTGATCGTTTCAGATCAGAGAACGCGCGGGCAGACATCTGTGCGCATGAAGACGAGGGCATTGCAGTAATGGCATTCACTGACTATTTAGAAAACAAACTGGTCGCGCACACTTTCTCAAACACTGCGTACACGTCGCCTACCACGGTTTACGTTGCGCTCTACACGGTCGCACCGACTGATTCAACGTCGGGCACGGAAGTGAGCGGCGGCGCCTACGTGCGCCAGAGTGCGGCGTTCACAACGACTGGCAACGCAGCGACCAACTCGGCAGCGATCGAGTACCCAACTGCGACCGCTGGCTACGGCACGGTTGTGGCTGTCGCGATCCTTGACGCATCGAGCGGCGGCAACATGCTGGCCTACGCAAGCCTCGCGGCAAACAAAACAATCGATACCGGGGACGTGTTCCGAATCCCGGCTGGTGATCTGGATATTACGCTCGACTGATGACGCAACCGACGGGCTTTGGATATGGTGCTTGGAGTGCTGGCAGATATGGCGAATGGTCATACAAAGACGCCTCCGCGACTATCGCGGCGAGCTCAGCATTTGCTGCGGATAGCGAACGCGTCCAACAAGGAACCGCTGCAGGAAGTAGTACGTCGAGCTTCACAAGTGCTGGGACGCGAGTACGAACTGGTAGCGCGACTATCGCGGCAGCATCAACCTTCACAGCCTCCGCGTCGCGAGTCCACCCAGGCTCAGCAACAATCGCAGCAAGCTCAACCTTCACCGCTGACAGCGAACGAATCCACACCGGCAGCGCTAGTGCCACGAGCGCTTCGAGCTTTACGGCGTCTGGCCAAATCGTTGCGGTGGGCGCTGCGACGATCACTGCCACATCTACCTTCACCGCCATCGGCGGCAAAGTGCAAGACGGCGCTGCAAGTATCAGTGCTGTCTCTACGGTTACTGCTAGTGGCGAGCTTAAGTGGAATTCACAAGGCGATGCATCGACAAGCTGGAGCGATCAGGCAGCGGCTACAAAAACATGGACAAATCAAACAAGCGCTTCGACAGATTGGTCGGAAGCTGCATAGGAGTTAGGGAATGGCATCCACGTACTTAAATGACCTTCGCGTCGAGGAACAGGCGACCGGCGAAAACAGTGGCACCTGGGGCAACAAGGTTAACTCAGCTTTTTCGCAAATCGCTGAGGCGTTCAGCTATGGCACTAAGCAGCTCGCGGCTGACTCGGATGAGACGTTCACAATGCCGGACGGCACCAGCGACGGCACTCGATCGCTCTATTTAAAGATCACGTCTGCGGGATCTCTGACTGCGACGCGCACGGTCACGCTTGGCCCTAACACCGTCAGCAAACTTTGGATTATCGAGAACGCTACAACTGGCTCCCAATCGATAACCATCGCCCAGGGCTCTGGCGGCACGGTCACGATCCCGACCGGCGCAGTGAAGATAGTTTATTCAGACGGCGCCGGGGCCGGCGCTGCCGTAGTGGATGCGCTTACTGATGTTTATTTGGCAAGCGTTGATCACGCTGCATTTGGAGATAACAAAAAAGCCATCTTCGGCGCTGGCTCTGACTTACAGATTTATCATGATGGTACTAGCAATATATTTGCTGGAAACATTGTTATTGATGGTAGCGATGCCAGTACATCAATTGCCTCACCAGCGGCACTCAACCTAAAAGCTGGAGACGCTAACAACGAGTATTCCACATTGCGTTTAGCGACTAGCGCAGATGGTTCGCTAGCAATGATTGGTGCAAAAGCTACGACAACAGGCGCTTATCCTAATAGTGTAGGGCAACTTGAGTTAGCTGTTCAAAATGGAGCAAGCACGAACACAGTCTTAACTGCAACCTCCACAGGCATCGACGTAACCGGGACGGTGACTACTGACAATCTTACTATTGATGGTGGAGCTTCCGCTTTTGGTGCAACCGCTTCAGATGCCTATATTATGCGGGCTGACGGAACAGGAACAGCGCCTTTTGATTTAGCTGGGTCTTTAGTTTATCAGCCTCGTTCAACAGACAGCAACGGATACGGCGATCATTTATTTTATACTGGAAGTACCCAAAAGTTACGTCAGAAAATCGCAGCGGACGGAGACATCAGCTTCTACGAAGACACTGGCACGACTGCGAAGCTCTTCTGGGATGCTTCGGCAGAGTCGCTGGGGATTGGTACTGCGCCTGCTGCCGGTAATACACTAGACATTTCTAGTGGCGACGGAACAATCAGAGTAACCCAAGAGTTAGATGTTGCTACTGCTGGTCTAAATCTGATTGGTGCATCTAATCAAGGCACTTTAGGTCGCATAACAATATGGCAGAACGCTACTTCAGCACAAGGCGGGTACATCAGATTTGATACTTGCCCTACTGGTACAAATACTCTTACAGAAGCCATGATCATCGATTCCTCTGGCGATTTGAATTTAGTTGACAGTGGGCTATCAAGTTTAAACTTTACAACTGACGGTTCTACGGATTACGCAAGAATCACAGGGGGAAAGTCAGGATCAGGCATAGGTGAACTTCAGTTTTGGACTTACGCTGGCGGTATTTCTCAGGCGGCTACAATAGACCAAAACGGCAAGTTGCTGGTTGGGAAAAGCGCAAGCGACTACGCAACCGAAGGCGTTGAAATCCGTTCAAACGAAGTACTTATCACTAAATCAACGACTAACCCTTTAAGCGTAAGAAATGGTACAGACGGTGGGCTGATATCGTTTAACTCAGCGGGAACCGGCGTCGGCTTTATTGGCGCTAAATCTACTGTATTAACAATTGGAAACAACAACACTGGCGGCGTCATTTTCGGATATAGCTCAGGCCATACGTTTATCGAGCCTTGCGATACAGCCGGAGCATCTACTGACGATTTAGCTACGTTGGGGTCAAGTACAAAAAGATTCCGTGACCTCTACCTGTCAGGCGGTGCTTACATAGGCGGCACAGCCGCAGCGAACAAGCT
>Ga0075463_10000356_pt1 | contig 14634 bp, 11 predicted proteins | sample DEB08_DNA_14_FD_77579 | JGI IMG/M metagenome (GOLD analysis project Ga0075463, IMG submission 77579) | Aqueous microbial communities from the Delaware River and Bay under freshwater to marine salinity gradient to study organic matter... | ecosystem: Environmental > Aquatic > Marine > Coastal ...
TAGTAAATTATAATTTCAAATATATTAAAACCCCCCTTTCCCCCCAAATTGACCCTATAAAATCTAAAATTTTCATAATATAATTAAATTATAAATACCTATCCCCTTAATTATACTAGCAAACCCACCAATTATGATACAATCCTCACATAATATTAATGTAAATGTGTATTAGTTTACCCTATAACTTTGAATTAAAGAATCCTATTAGTTGAAAATTATCTAATTTAGCATAAAATAGGAAAAGTTAATTCTAAATGGAATTTTATTTATGTGTATACGTGTAAAATAGAGTAAAGTTTAATTTTTAATAATCAAAAATAACCCACACCTAAAGCTAGATGACCATAAAATACATAAAAATAATTTTAAGCTTATTATCAACTTAATAGCTAATTTTATAGATATTAAATTATAGGACTTTAGTTTAAATTAAAACAGAAAAATTTGCAATTTTTTTATCTTTTCTAAAAAGAGGTCTTATTGATAAATAAACAACTTATTTAGTATTTTTGATCCTTACGCCACAGAAAAAATTGCTCTTAATTGGGTTTCTCTTGCTAGACCTCTACTCCTTATCCCTTTAGCATTTTTTGTAATCCCTAACCGTTTTAGGACAATAATTTTAAAAATCAAATTAACTGTATTTGGAGAGATATCTTTATCAATGGCCCCTGTCCCCTTTTTAGCCTACTCTGGGTTTATAATAACCCTATTTTTATCTTTATCTATTTTTAACTTTTTAGGACTACTTCCGTATGTGTTTACACCAACTAGTAATTTTATTTTAACTTTTACTTTGGCTTTTTCAATATGGTTGGTAAATCAACTATTTTGAATTATTAACTCACTAAACTACTTTATTAGGCACCTGGTCCCAAGAGGTACTCCTTTGGCTTTGATTCCTCTTATAGTTTTAATTGAATTAATTAGAAATATTATTCGCCCTTTAACCTTGGCTGTCCGATTGGCTGCTAATATAGTAGCTGGCCATTTATTAATCTCTTTGGTAAATCAAAGAGCTTTTGGTAACCCTTTATTAGCAGGCATCTTGATAGCTGGAATCTCTTTGATAGTTCTTGAGATATCAGTAGCCTTAATTCAAGCCTATGTGTTTACTACCTTAAGGAATCTTTATTTATCAGAAGTTAACTCTACGATAGTTTATGAAAACTGAAGGCTTAGTTTAAATTCATAAAATTTAAAATTGTCATTTTTAAGATCTTTACTATTGAAGTGCTTTCTTCGAGCCAAAACTGGCCTTTTTGTAACTTCAACACAATGCTTGCATAGTAAGCTTTCGAAGATAAATTTACAAGAGCTATTATAAATAGCATGATTTATTTTATCATAATAACCCTTTTATCAGGCATCTTGTATATCTCCAATTTTAATTAGATTTTGCTTCCTAATTAATATTCTTTCAATTTTATTAAGGCTTATAAGATCTTCATTTATCCTAAACTGAATATTGATAGAAATTAATTTAATTTCATTTATAGGAGTGCTTTTAATAAGAGCAGGTAATTTCAACAAAGCTTCTCTTTTTAAATACTTCAGATTTCAGGGATTTACCTCATCTATAATGCTAATTTTATTTAACTTTGGAATACCTAACTTTATCAGGCTTTCACTTATAATAAAATTAGGTATGGCCCCATTTCATCTTTGAAGAGTGTCTGTTGGGGTATCAAGAAGCTACTTTCCCCTTATTTGACTATTAACAGCACAAAAAATTATCCCCCTTAATATTATCAGCCAATTCTATCACTCTTATTTTATTATTATAGTTATTATATTTTCTATTATTTATTCTACTATTTATATAATAGTGCAAATATCCTTTAAAAAAACAATTATTGCCTCTTCTATTTATAGAACTAACTGAGTTATCAGTACCATAAGGATTTCAATTAAAATAAGTTGGCTATTCTTTTTTTCCTATTCTATAATTTTATGTACCTTATTAATTATTTTAACCCCCCATATCGCAGCTTCCAACTTCTCCATATCAGAATTTCTAGGCATTTCTTCAAGGCATATACTTACAGTAGTTATTTGGATACTTGCGGGACTGCCCCCAAGCCCAATATTCTTTCTCAAGTTAATTAGAATCTACTTTTTATCTTATTTCAATATAGTAATACTGAGGATATTCTTAATTTTGTCATCAATAATAATTTTATATCCCTATAGAAATATTTTTTTATTTTTCAATTGCTCAAGTAATAAGATATTTTTAATTCAATTATTTAAAAAGTAAGTAAATTTTTGGGTAGTTTAATAAAATGATAATTTTGGAGATTATTGATAGGCTAAACAGCCTTCCAGGAAAGCCCCTCAAGGAAAGTTAATTTAATAAAAATTTTAATTTTGTAAATTAAATTTAAGAAAAAATTCTTACTCTCCTTGTCTTGACTTATGTAAAATAACAGTTTCGACCTGTAGCTAAAGACCATATGTCTTATAAGTTTATTAAAGATAGTATAATTATTATTAATCTCTTACAAAGATTAGATAAGGAATATTTAATTCTTTCTTTAAATAAAACTTCTTATAAAAAGAAAGTAAGTTAATAAAACTATTTGACTTCAAATCAAGATATATAGAAGTAATATATCTATCTTTCTTGAAACTTCATGGCTTAGTCTAAGTTAAGGACATTAATTTGTGGAATTAAAAGTAGGGTACTCCTAGCTCTGAATAGTAAATATTATTTTTACATTATTTTTATCAGCCTCACTCTCATTAATTATATTTATTCTTGGATGAATCTTAAAAAAAAAACAATATAAAGATCAAGAACTCCAAAGCCCTTTTGAGTGCGGATTTTCAACTTATAATGAATTCCGGTTAAACTTTAGACTGCGGTTTTTTTTAGTCGCCCTCATCTTTTTACTATTTGATGTTGAATTAATTATTATATTTCCCTTTTTTAATAAGTCAGAGCTGATAATAGATACAACGTCCTTAATTCTATTTACTCTTTTTACAACCATTCTAACATTGGGCCTGTTTAACGAATGAAACCAAATAATATTAGAATGGAGAAAATAATTTTATTTTATATTAAGTAAAGCTTATAATAGCATTTGATTGTTAATCAAAATAAACATAATAAATCTTATGTTACTTAAATAATAGTTATATTTTGTTATTTACCCAATAAATAAAACTAAGTTTTTAGTTAACTCTTTTCTATATTTAATGATTATATTAATAATTTATTTTATTTCATATTCGGCAGGAAGGGTTATCCTAGTAGATATTAATCTTTTATCTTTTAATTCCTTTAGACTATCAATTTCAATTTTAATTGATAAATTAGCATCTATTTTTTGTATAAGGGTTTCCCTAATTTCCCTAGCTGTTTTTTCTTTTAGGTATGATTATATAATAATAGATAAAAACTTTATCCGATTTCACTTAATTTTAAGGTGATTCGTAACCTCCATACTTTTTTTAATTTTTTCACAAAATTTATTTTTTACAATATTAGGGTGAGATGGTTTAGGGCTCAGGTCTTATCTGCTAGTAATTTACTACGGCAGAGATAAATCGGGGAACGCAGGAATGTTAACGATTATAACTAATCGATTAGGGGATATCTTAGTGATTTTCTCACTATCCTCTATTCTCTCACTAGGTAGGCTTATGTTCGGCTCATATTCTGAAATTATAAAATATGAATGAGTAATGTTAATTTTATTTGCAGGGGCAATAACAAAAAGTGCCCAGCTCCCATTTAGAGCATGGCTCCCGGCGGCGATAGCTGCCCCTACCCCAGTATCTTCACTAGTCCACTCTTCTACCCTTGTCACTGCAGGAGTGTACTTGATCCTACGTCATATAGAACATATAATACAAGAATTATACTCTTTATCAAGATTACTACTTTTAGCTGGCACAATAACTATGACAGTGGCCAGCCTATCCGCTCTATTTGAAAAAGATATAAAAAAAATAATTGCTCTTTCTACCTTGAGCCAGTTAGGTTTAATATTTTGTAGATTAGGAATAACCTGTTATTTAATAACTTTCTTACATTTAATTATTCATGCCTTTTTTAAAGCTATAATATTTATTTCTACTGGAAATATAATTCACCATAGGGGCAGGTTTCAATCTCTTTTCAAAACAGGTAGTATATTAAGAAGGTCCCCTTTAAATTCTTCCATTTCTCTCATTGCCAGCGTAAATCTTATAGGTGCCCCTTTCGCAGCAGCTTTTTTTTCTAAAGAGCCAATCGTCGAAATAATTTTATTTTATAGAGGGATAAATAATTGGCTATCCCTAATTATATTAATAAGAATCTTTCTCACATCTCTATACAGCGCACGATTTGTGAGAATGGTATTTTTAACTTTCTCTAAATCAGAAAAAATAATATTGGTGAAAGAAAATAATTACCTGATAGAAAAAGGAGTAAATACTCTTTTTATCCCCGCCTTTAGGAGAGGGGCTTTTGTGACAACTTTATTTAGGGAAAGACCGAGAATTTTATTTTACCCGGGCCTGTTAAAAGCATTAATTATTTTATTGATTGTCTTAGGCATGGTATTTTTACTTACAACAAACTTTTTCTCTATTAAAAATCTGGAATACTCACTATTTAATATTAGGAGAACCCCAATTGTATCTAATAAGCTATTACCTTTAATCACTCATCAGGTTTCTTTAGTAAACAAAAATTTCGGATATTTTTTAATTAATTTTTCACTGTCTAAATTAAACCTTATTTCTTCTTGATTAACACTTGAATCAAAAGTATTTTGACAAGCCCTTTCTTTGGTGCCCGCAGGAATCCTGATTTCTTTTAGTATAATTTATATGTAAATAAACTTTTATAACACCACTAGCTCATAAAAACAAACTCTCTCATTTAATATTTACTTCTCTTGTACAACTACCTACCCCAGCCAATATCAGGTTTATATGAAATTTTGGCTCATTACTTGGAGTATGTTTAATTACTCAAATCATTACAGGGCTTTGTCTAGCTATACATTATGGTTCAGATATCTTGATTGCATTTTCTAGAGTTAACCACATTATACGAGATGTGAACCTCGGCTGGGTGCTACGAGCGGTTCATAGAAACGGGGCCAGGATATTTTTTCTCTGTATTTATTTACATATGGCACGAGGAATATATTATGGCTCATATAATTTAAAGCACGTATGAATAATTGGGTGTACTATTCTTCTTCTTACAATAGCTACTGCCTTTTTAGGCTATGTTCTTCCTTGAGGCCAAATGAGATTTTGAGGGGCCACAGTAATTACTAATTTATTTTCTGCTATCCCTTATATTGGAAATAGGATTGTGTTTTGAATATGAGGAGGATTCGCTGTAGATAATGCTGCTTTGACTCGATTTTTCGCTCTGCATTTTATTTTGCCTTTTATTATTTTGGCATTTTCTGTTATTCACTTATTTTTCCTTCATGTAACAGGCTCAAGTAATCCTTTAGGTATTAGAGCTGACAGGGACAAAATTAAATTTGACCCCTATTTCTCATGAAAAGATATTTTAGGGGCCGTAAGATTTTTTTCACTTTTAATGTATCTATCTTTTTTCAACCCTTGACTATTAGGTGATCCTGAGAATTTTATTCCAGCCAACCCTTTAGTAACCCCTCTCCATATCCAACCTGAATGGTATTTCTTATTTGCTTATGCAATTTTACGTAGAATTCCTAATAAGTTAGGAGGAGTTCTTGCTTTATTTGCTTCTGTTTTGATATTCTACTTTATACCTTTACTAGTAAGAAAAAAATATAAAAGATTAATATTTAGGCCGTTGAATAAAAGTTTATTTTGAATCATGATTAATATTTTAATTATATTAACTTGAATTGGGGCACGGCCTGTAGAAAACCCTTACATCTTAGTAGGGCAGGTCCTATCAGTCTTGTATTTTTTATGATTTTTTATAAATTATTTAATTTGAAATAAATGAGAAAATATAATTTAAAAATTTATTAGTATAAATCATTACATATAATTTCCAATTATAAGACTTCAAAAATGAAATAGATTAATTTGTTTGAGATAAAAACACTATCTAATTTAGATTTACAGTCTAACACTTGCAGTTTCCAAACAATAGACAAGAAGTAAGCTACACACTAGATATAAAACTTTTAACTTTATATAAGGACACCAAAATTCCTTTACTTTATTTTAAGACTTGGGGATCATAAGTTGACTTCTAATCTTACTTATATTCGGTTAAACTCCGATTGGTCTTAATTTTTTTTGTCAATTATAGAATTAGATTTATTATAATAATCCTTCCTGTTCTGATCTCTGTTGCATTTATTACTCTACTAGAGCGAAAAATTTTAGGGTTTTCCCAACTTCGGGTTGGACCCAATAAGGTCTCTGCATTGGGACTCCTACAACCATTCGCCGATGCTATTAAGCTATTTTTAAAACAACAAGAATTAAATTTCAATTCATACAAATTTATTTACCAAATATCTCCTATTATAATAATAATTCTTATAATAATACTGTGAGGACTAATAATACCCTTATCGCTATACAATATAATTGATATCTCAACCCTATGAATAGTAATAATTTTAAGAATTGGGGTCTATCCATTATTATTAAGAGGGTGGGCGTCAAACAGAAAATACGCTATATTGGGAGCAATTCGTGGTGTTGCACAGACGATTTCTTACGAGATTAGGCTAGCCTTAGTGTTAATAACTTTTATTTTGTTTTATGTATCATTTAAATTAAAAAAATTTTCACTTTATTTATCTGTTATATTTTTTATACCTATAATTATTATCCTATGACTAACCATAAGAGTCGCTGAGACTAATCGAACACCCTTTGATTTCGCAGAGGGAGAATCAGAACTGGTCTCAGGGTTTAATATTGAATATGGGTCAATCGGATTTGTACTAATTTTTTTAACGGAATATTCTATAATTTTTTTATTTTCTGGAATAACTAGCCTGATTTTAGGTACACCCGTTTTTTCACTTATTTGAACCCTTCTAAGAATTTTTTTAGTGGCAATTTGAATTATCCTTCGTGCTACTTTCCCACGGTACCGGTATGATTTATTAATAAATTTAGCGTGGAAAAGATTTTTACCAGAAACTTTAGCAATTCTAATTATTTTTTTAAGAATATTAGCTTAAATTTACAATGCTATAAGAAAATTTGAATTTCTTTTATTTAATTAAATTTAAACTTTGTAAATTTTAATTTTGTCAACAAGTTGAATTTGGATCATGAAAAAATCCAGTATTAAAAATTTTATACTACAAAATTAATAGTATTTAATCTTCTAATAGATTTATAAATCAATTAGTAAAATAATTTATATTAGTAATTTCTATTGCAATAGGCATATTAGAGTGTTGCCTTCCACAAATTTCTGAACACTGTCCATACACCACTCCTGGAATACTAGCAACAAAATTGACTTGATTTAAACGTCCTGGTACTGCATCAGCTTTTACCCCTAAAGATGGAACAGTCCAAGAGTGTAATACATCAGCCCTAGTGATCAACATACGAATCTTTCAAGAGTAGGGGACTACTAAACGGTTATCTGTTTCTAGCTGACGGAATATACCCGGCTTGAGATCATTTTCATTAATTATATATGCATCAAATCTAATAGTATTAAGGTTTCATCAGAAATCAGAATACTCGTACTCCCAATACCATTGATGGCCAATGGCTTTAATTGATAAATTAGGGTTAGGTGCGTCCTCTATAAGATATAAAAGGGATAAAGAAGGAAGAGCAATTTGAACCAGAATTAGCCCTGGAACTGTAGTTCAGATACATTCAATTAATTGTCCCTGTAGTAAATTTTTATTAATAATAGTATTTCATACTATTGAAACTATCATAAATAATACAAAAGATAAAATAAAAATTAAGATTATATTAGTAAAGTCATGAAAATGGTGAAACTCTTCTATAAGAGGCCTATAAGCCTCTTGAAGCCCTAACTGAAGTCATTGTCTTATCATATTTTAATTAGAATAAATTAAAGGAGGTTGTGAGTACCTATGGTCCAGGGGAGGAAATGAGTGAAGAAATTCAATAGAAGTTGAACTATTAATTATAAATAAGGCCGGACGAGCCGAGATTAAAGCCTCTCAAACAATAAATATTAGATACAGAACTGCCCCTGCTGAAATTATTGACCCTGTCCTGGCCCAATAGTTTCAAAAGTATATGGCATCAGGATAATCTGAGTACCGACGAGGTATCCCAGCCAACCCTAAAAAATGTATTGGGAAAAATGTTAGATTAACCCCAACAAATATAGCAATAAATTGCCCTTGTAATTTTTGAGGGTTTATAGTGAGACCAGTAAAAAGGGGAAACCAATTAATAAACCCTCCAATAAGGGCAAACACTGCCCCCATTCTTAAAACATAGTGAAAATGGGCCACTACATAGTAGGTATCATGTAAAACGATGTCAAGACTAGAATTGGCCAGGACAACCCCTGTAACTCCACCAACAGTGAATAAGAAAATGAAACCTAAAGACCATAGTACTCTAGGTGTACTAGAAATTCAAGAACCGTGAGATGTTCCTACCCATCTAAAAATTTTAATACCTGTAGGAACAGCAATAATTATAGTAGCTGTAGTAAAATACGCACGAGTGTCAGTATCTATACCTACTGTAAATATGTGGTGGGCCCATACAACAAACCCTAATACCCCAATAGCTCTTATTGCATATACCATTCCAAGAGCACCAAAAGGCTCCTTTTTACCTATTTCTTGCCTCACGATATGAGAAATTAGTCCAAATCCTGGCAAAATTAAAATATAAACCTCTGGATGACCAAAAAACCAAAATAGGTGCTGATAAAGAATAGGATCTCCCCCACCTATAGGATCGTAAAATGAAGTGTTTACATTTCGATCTGTTAAAAGTATAGTAATAGCTCCGGCTAAAACTGGTAAAGATAATAATAGTAAGATAGCAGTAATTAGAACAGCTCAGGGAAATATGGGTATTCGATCCATAAAAATTCCTAACGCTCGCAAATTGATAATAGTTCTAATAAAATTTACTGCCCCTAACAAAGAGGAAATTCCTGCCAGATGAAGCCTAAAAATGGCTATATCAACAGAGCCTCCTCTATGAAATAGACTAGTTCTAAGAGGAGGGTAAACTGTTCACCCTGTTCCAGCCCCAGATTCTACTATTCTTCTAGTTAATAATAAAATAAGAGCAGGTACTAAAAACCAAAATCTTATATTGTTTAGACGAGGGAAAGCTATGTCTACTGCCCCAATTATTAAAGGCACTAATCAATTCCCGAAGAACCCAATTAACACAGGCATTACAAGAAAAAAAATCATAATAAATGCATGTGCCGTAACCACCACATTATAAATCTGATCATTTCCTAGACATTGGGAGCCTGGCTGAATTAGCTCAATTCGGATTAGTAACCTTAAACCTGTGCCCACTAATCCTGCTCAAACACCTACAATTAAATATAACGTTCCAATATCTTTATGATTGCATGAAAGTAATCATTTTCGCCACGATATTAATTTATAAAATGATAAGCCCTTTCTTGGCAGAAAAGTGCATTAAATTTAGAATTTAAATATAAAATTATATAAATTTTAGAAAGGTATATCTTTATGGGATTTATATTTTTTACTTTTTATTAGAGGACTTATTCTACTTTTCTTAAAAAATAATATAGAAATTAACTTTTTTTGTGGCAGATTAGTGCAAGGGTTTTAAAAACCTTAAATAAGAGTTTAACTCTTCAAAAAATTATAAGATACAGAGAATTAAAACTCTAAAAAATAGTTTCAAGCTACTTTATATAATACCTTAAACATTTATAATTGAAAATTCTATTTCCTTAGAAGAAAAACGAGCAACAGAAATTACGATGGATAATCCAATTGCTGCCCCTAACACTATCACCACTATAAATATAAACCTTAAAAACCTGTTTCTAAATATAGAATATCTCATTTGAATAGAAAAAAAATTTAAAATTATCATTAGCTCAATTATTAATATAAACCTTAACACATGAAAACGAAAAATAATCATCTTAACCATAACAACAATAAATACTATAAATAGATAAATAATAAAATCAAACGAAAAAAATAATAGACAATTAAATAGTATTAATAAAAAAATTGCCACTTGTATTATTGGTATTATAAATTATAATTTTAGAGGCCCCTCATTAATTGACACAATCTTCACTACAAGCGTTAATGTAAGTAAAATACTAAATGTAAATAAAAATAGCGGAATACTTTGAAAAACCAAAAATCTTATTATAAATTTTATATTAATTAATAAACTAGAGTTTGGAATTAAGATACCTCCCGTAATAAATAAAAGAGTAAACAAAAATAAAAAATTTATATTAACGTAAAACTTAAAATATGAATTAAGAGAAGAGCAGTAGGTAAAAGCAACTATTATTCCTCCTAGAAAAACAACCACAATAGCATAAAAAAGTCAAGTTAGATTGACTAGTGCCAACCCTACTCCTAGTATTATAACTAGAGAAACTAAGGATAGTCTTAAAACAAATGGAGAGCTAGAAAAAAATATTAGTATAGTAATCAATAAGATTAATAGTAAAACACACACTATAGTATTGGCATCTGGTTTCAAATCACAATAAAAAAACTATATCAGGTAATTAGATATAAATTTTATGAGTCAGCTTAATGCAAATTTAATTTCAGAGTCCGATAAAATTTTTATTTTAAAAAGATGTTTTTTATAGTTCTGGTTAAAAAAGTGCCAGCACCCTCGGTTAAACTTTTAGGGCAATGTTTGATAAATTTAATCTATTTTTGGAGTTAAGCCTAATTTAAGTCTAATTATTATAAGGATCCAACTCCAGAATATAACTAAATAAATTAGAAAATAAAATTGGATAGAATCAATTTAATCACACTATTAACGGTAATAATTTTTAAACCGAAAGATATTGGCTGTTTAAGTTACTATTGGGGGGTTGTGGGGATATTAGAGAATCCACCCTTATATATAGATTACTTTTTTCTCGTGTGGCTGTTACTGGGAATATTCATTAATAAAACTTAAATCAGGTTAATACGAAAAATTGTAATTTTTCCCTGCGTCCCAATTTACTAATAATTTTATTTATTAAATAAATATGAACTCAAAAGTAAGCCAAAAACAGGGCTGAATTATATAGCTTAAAAGTACAAATCGTCCGTCGCTCACCAAGGTATTAAGTCGTAGCAAAGTAGAAGTTATAGAAATAGCTTCTTAATTTACTATAATTTCGAGCACAATTAACCACCCTTATCATTTAGTAGACTTATCCCCCTGGCCTTTAATAAGGTCTATCAGGGCTATAGGTATAACCGTAGGAATAGTTAACTGATTTCATAATAAATCCTACTTACTAATATCTTTATCAATAATTCTCATAGGCATAATTATATACCAATGATGGCGAGATATTTCTCGAGAAGCCTCACTGCAAGGACTTCACACATATATAGTAGAGTCGGGTCTACGATGAGGTATAATTTTATTCATTACATCAGAAGTAATATTTTTTATATCTTTTTTTTGAGCATTTTTCCATAGAAGACTATCCCCCAGGGTGGAGCTGGGAAGACAGTGGCCTCCTATGGGAATTCAAGCTTTTGACCCTTTTAGTGTGCCCCTCCTAAATACAATTATTCTACTGTCTTCAGGGGTGAGAGTGACATGGTCTCACCACTCGTTAATAGAAGGAAATTTATCTAGATCTAAAAAAAGACTACTAATAACTGTAATTATAGGTGCGTATTTTTCCCTTATCCAACTAATAGAATATATTGAAGCCCCTTTTATATTAGCAGATAGCTCATTTGGAAGAACATTTTTTATTGCCACAGGATTTCACGGCCTTCATGTTATTGTGGGAACTACCTTTCTTCTCTCAATTTACTTTCGAATAAAAGCGTGTAGATTTAGCTCTTCCCACCATTTCGGATTTGAGGCTGCAGCCTGATATTGACACTTTGTTGATGTAGTTTGATTATTTCTCTATATTATAGTTTACTGATGAGGCGGACTTTAATAATAAGTAATAAAAATTAATGGATCAATCTTTTTGCTTTAAGATTAGAAAATTATAATAGAATTTATATACTTCTCGAACCTTATTAAAATTATATTTGAAAATCAAACTAATTAATACATGATAAACAATTATAAGAAAAAGAAATTTTACAATAAGAGTTTTAGAAATGAAATTAGTTATAATAACTTTATCAGGGTAAGCTTGATAAAAAGTTAATATAATATATTAATACTATTAATAAAGAAATAAAATTTCTTAACAAATTAATATTTTTAATAATAAATAATTTATTTTAAACTTAAATATAATAAAAATTAATAAATTTTAATTTCCAAATTAGTAGTAAAAATTTTTAAAATTAATTAACTAAAAAACTTAATTTAATAAATTTAAGAAAAATAGCTCATCTTTATTCTAAAAATGTTTTAAACTGTTTAACAAAAACAACGCCTTATATTTTATTTATTTTATATTAAGGTAGTACTTGCCCAGTGCTAAAATGTAAACGGCCACTTTTGTGTTAATGTAGCGTAATAATTTGCAATTTAATTGGTTGCTGGATGAATAGTATAATTAAAACATAAAAAATGATTTAATAAAATGAACTTAACAATATGGAATAAAAATTCCAACAATTATATAAAGACGAGAAGACCCTAAAACTTTAGAAATAATTTTGTTGGGGTAATAAAAATTAGATAATAAATTTTGGCTTAATTTATAATAACCATTTCGATTGATAATAAAAGTACTTTAGGGATAACAGCACAAAAAGATTATAGACCATATAGAAATCTCACTAATGACCTCGATGTTGAATTAAGGCACCTCTTTTACAAGCACAAGGAAAAGTAGTTGATCTGTTCGATCATTAAAGCCTTAGATGATTTGAGTTAAGATCGACGCAAGTCAGATTGGATTCTATCTTATATTTAATAATTTAATCTTTAGTACGAAAGGAAAAAAATTAATTTTCTAAAAGTTATAAACACCAATTTAATTATTTTTTGCATGTGTATTATAGCTACACTGATTCAATTCAATTTCAGTTTTTTGATTTTTTTTATGGTGGTAATAGCTCTTGTGGCAATTAACTCAATTAGACCATTGGTTTTATTTAGAGGGCTAACCTCATCACATTTATCTAACAGGGCTGCTTTGCTAGAATACTTTTATTTAATCATTTTTATCGTAGTGTTTATAATTGCCTCAATATCAGCCTACACAAACCAGAGATATGTAAGATTCAACCTTCTTAGGGCAATTAATATATTAACTATGTCAGTAATTACTTTAATTTTGTCTTCTAACAGAATCTTAGAATTTTATTTCCTTTTCGAGATATTAGCAATCCCAATGTACTTTATTATCATAGGGTGAGGTTATCAACCAGAAAAAATCAAGTCTGCCTATGCTATATTTTTCTACACATTGGTCTCCTCCTCCTCGCTTTTGATTATTATTATGTACTTGGCTAAAACAGGGCTGTACAGATTTTCGCAAGTTTTTATTCCAGTTAATAATGGTCAAAATACAGTATTAACTTCTATAAGTATATTTTTAACATTAACCTTTTTAACGAAAATCCCAGTATTTTTATTTCATGCCTGGCTACCTCAAGCTCATGTAGAAGCTCCAGTTTACGGGTCAATTATCCTAGCTGGTATCATGCTTAAGGTGGGCACTTTTGGGATATACCGGTTTGTTTATTTTTTAGATTCTAGTTTATTTGTTGAGATACTCGCCACCGTTAGAATTATAGCTGGAGTAGTAGTTGGAATATCAGCTTTCTACTCTACAGATTTAAAAAAAAATATTGCATTTACATCAGTGGTTCATATAGCTTTAGTAGTAGTACTACTAATACTAAAAAATAAATTATCTATAGTAACTAGGATAATAATCATAGTAAATCATGCTTTTAGGTCTAGAGCCCTCTTTTTCACAATTACCTGCCTTTATGGTATTAGACACTCACGAAATATACTTTTTATTAAAGGATTATTAAACTCCTTCCCAAAATTTTCCTTAATATGATTTTTAGCTATCATAGCAAGGCTAGGGATCCCTCCGATAGTTAATTTTTTTGGAGAATTTTTAGGTTTAGTAATAATATATAGTTTTTTTCATTCAATGGCTCCCATCATTATTGTCAGTTGAATAATTATTGGGGCATACCATGTATTAATATTTTTTTCTGTTTCACACGGAAAACCTTTAACTAAATTTTCTGACCAAATCTTTTATCTCTCCCCTATGGACTATCTAATCAGAATACTTTTAATTACTTTTTCTTTAATTAATACTGTTGTAATATTTATATTCCGGCAATAAAATAAGGCCACTTGCTTAGTATAATATCATAAAAAATAAGTACATAGATTTGCAAAATCTAAAGTAATAAAGCAAGTTTATAAAAATGTAAAATAGGATAATATAATCCTTAAGACTCATAATCTTATGATAACTAATAATAGTTTTTTACAAAAAATAAAAGATAAATCAATTTTGCCCCATTAAACAGGACAAATATT
>Ga0075463_10000374_pt1 | contig 14411 bp, 9 predicted proteins | sample DEB08_DNA_14_FD_77579 | JGI IMG/M metagenome (GOLD analysis project Ga0075463, IMG submission 77579) | Aqueous microbial communities from the Delaware River and Bay under freshwater to marine salinity gradient to study organic matter... | ecosystem: Environmental > Aquatic > Marine > Coastal ...
CATGAAGAGCATTATGCACGTATGGTGGATGAGATCAACGCGGCATTGGGAACAAACATTCCAACAAATATGTACGAAGTTAGCCGTGAAAACCAGGAATATCCAGAACCAGCGGATCTCAAGTTTGTGGGCAGGGGTCCCATAGATCAACTGAATGAAATCAAGATCAGTGGTTTGATCACGGGGATTGCCACGCTCAACCCAATGGCCCATCTATGTTCGATCAAGCAACCTTAGACGATTCACACCGTATGTATCAACGACCACAGCATGAGCTTCGCGACGTCCGCCTGCAGCTCGAGCACGTGCGAACCGACGCCGGCGCGTGGGTGCGTGCCGAGTAGAAACGCGAGGAGCATGTGCTCGCACTCGTGGCGCGTGAGCACCGCGTTCAGGCGCCCGCGCCCGTCGTGCCACGCCACAAAGTTAGCGTGGAAGAGGTCGTCGAAGAGGTCTATGTTTTCGTACAGCGTCGTGACCATCTCGTTCTGCAGGCCGATGGTGAACTTGTCCATGTACATTTCATCAATGTCATGCGAGACCGTGTAGCCCAGGGGGTCGCGCCACGAGCGGCTGTACGTGCGCGCGCAGCTGATGAGGAACTTTGCTAGCTGCGTGTTGGTGCGCTCACACCAGTTTGCGCCCGTGTTGTTGGTGAGCGCGAGCATCACTCGCAGTCCGTCCGAGTGGATCTCGTCAAAGTCCGCCAGGCCATTCACGACCATGTCGCGGCGCGTCCACACGATGCGGCTCCTCTCGCCCGGGAAGCTCATCCACGCCCGCACCATGTCGCGGAGGAACCTCGCGTACGCCCGCACGAAGGCGTCGAGCGCCTGGTCGTACGCGGTCGGCGAGGAAAACGGCACGCGGGGCGCGGAGGACATCGAGGCGTAGGGTCGGATGGGGATTGCGCGGGACATGTTCCACCACGCCACGGCATCGCTGTCCGTGTGGGGTGAGGTGGGTGGGGCTTGCAAGGCTGAGGCGCTCTCTGCGATCATGCGTAGTGCAGTAGAAAATGACGTACAGTACCATGTACACAAAACTTGTTTGGGTACATTGATTCAGTATGTAATGTTTATTGTTATTACCAGGGGTTTTATAAACATTGAATTCCGAAATAGACACAGTATGTATACCCGAAATAGACACAGTATGTATACCCGAAATAGACACAGTATGTATACCCGAAATAGACACAGTATGTATACCCGAAATAGACACAGTATGTATACCCGAAATAGTTTGATAAATCGGATATATAAGACATTGACTCTGTTTGTTGGATCATCGACAATGCCATCGTACAGTGTCAAAACCTTGCAAACCAGATTCCCAGGACATTGTGCTGTCACCGGACGTGATATGTATGAGATCGAGGTCGCCGAAATGCTTCCAAAGGGGTCTTGGAAGGACACGTCGAAGCATAACGCTTTGATGTGTCCTTTCGTGGAAAACATTAAGATGAAGTACAAGGGCAATGATTTCACCATTACAATTCCGTTCAAGTTCATCCCAGACAACACCGATGCATCCGGCGATGTGGTCGAGATGCTCAGGAACAGGACCGACATTTACTGTATGGTTTGTAGGGATCACATTTGGATAGCTTCTTGCTGATATAGGTGAATGCACATCTGACATTTTCGAATAAAACGTTCCTAAAACAATTGGTCTGAGGGTTTAAAGTGAAATGTATTTAGCAAAACTACACATACGGCCCACACAACATTCTCGCTGCACACTGTACACAGAAGGCATCCTGCAACACGGCAGTCGCCGTGTCAAACACACTCTCCCCAACCTGCACGTCCTGCGCGAGCACGACGCGCTCCGCGGCCGCCTGGTCCCACGTGCTCACCGTTTCGGTGTCGGCAAACGCGGCCGTGGCGCGGAGATAGCGCGTGATGATCGGCGCATAGCTTCCGTCACCCACCACATCGACCGTGACCGTGTCCGCGCGCGCGCCGCGGAGGTCGACCTCGCTCACTCCGGCGCAGAGCTCTTGCGTGGCACAAGAAAAGAAGACAATCGGCACACCGGCACGCGCCACCGTCACCGTGAGCGAGGTGATCGGCGCCGCCTGCAAGGCCGCCGCCGCCAGCACCACGCGGTGCAGCGGCAGGAAGTTTCCAGTGTTCCCAGTGGTGTACACGCACGGGTTGTCAGTGCACGCGTACGCGCTGGTTTCGCTCAAGTCCAGCCCAGTCACCCCGAGCAGCGTCGCGCGCCCACCACCGAGCGCGATCTCCCCCGCGCGGCACGAGCACGCGTCGGCGCTTGTTGAGCCCGCGCGGCTCGCGTTTCGCGGCGAGGCGCAGGGCGTGCACGCCTGCGCGCCCACGTCGGGCTTGAAAAAGCCCTCCGGACAGGACGCGCACACACCCCCCTCTTCGTACATGCCGACTGAGCATGACCAGACACACGTGCCACTGGGCTCGTCTGGGCCGCCGACTGGGCCCGGGTAGTACGGCGCGACGCACACGCACGCCGAGATGTCCGTCGACGTGGGTCCGGCCGTGGTCGCGTACTCGGTGCACGCCGTGCAGGCATCCGTGCCGTAGCTGCTCTTGAAGAAGCCCTCCCCGCACGGCGAGCACTCCAGGTGCGTACCCGTGTAGCCGGGATCGCACCGACAGGACGACTCTTGGTGCGGCAGATCGCTTTGGAGCGTTGCGTGGTCTGTGCAGGAAATGCAGCTCCCATTGCCTGTGACGAACTTGGCTTCCCCGGCAGGGCAGGCTTGACACGCTGTATAATCGGCATTGGGCTCGAAACCACCCATACACACGCAGGCAGTGGAGGCTGTGGAGGTTGTCGTCATGCCAGCAGGGCAGGCGGAGCATGTTGCGTCTTCTACAGTTGATTTGAAAGTTCCAACGGCACAAGCCTCGCACAGAGAACTGGAGTTCATGAAGTAGCCAGGCTGGCAAAGACAGCCTGTAACGGCACTGGAGCCCGTTTCTGGGGTGTATGAACCAGTGGGACACGTCTGGCATGTTGTAAAGGAGCCGTCGTTGTAGGTGTTGGCGGGGCAGATTTCGAGATTTGTCTTTGCATTCGTCTCTATCAATTCAGGAGCACATTCGCAAATTGTATCACTAGAACCTTGTGCCTGGTCACATGTCAAATCATGTTTGACAACACAATTGTCAGAAACTTCTTCCCATGCATCAACGCATCCAAGACCTTGTACGGCACAATATGTAGCACAACTTGATCCAATTGTATTTGCTAATACTTTGCAGAAACCGCACACTGTTTTTTTTGATGAGAATGAGGATGCATCACATGTTTCTACCACGGTTGAAGTTTCTATTGTTTGGTAACCAGCTTCTACTTGACAAATGTCAGTACATGATTCTGTGCCGCTATCTGATGCAATACAATTGCCTGATGTATCCGAAAAGCAGTCAAAGCAACGAGTTTCGCCTCCGTAGTTATTGAACTTGCCAGCTTCACAGGCGTCGCAAGATTCCGTTTCGGAATTGAAGATATAGCCATGTTGACATATGCAGGCGTCCATGCTAGTTTGGTTGTAAAGGCTGTGTGATGAAAACGCCGGGCATGGCGTGCAGGATTCGTCTCCCTGTGAAGATTTGTAGTGACTATTGCCACATCCCACGCACGAACTTTCGTCTAGATTAGCTTCAAATCCAGCGGCACATACGCGGTCACAGGAGCCGTCGCCGGCATGGAAATAGCCGGAGTTACAGACACAATCCGTGACGTTGTCGCTGCCAGTGGGGGACGTGGAATACAGAGTGCAGTCAAGGCATGCTGAAGATCCAATGACGTCCTTGTATTTGTCGGCGTCACAAGGTACACATTCACCTCCATTTGGTCCTGTATATCCTGCATTGCATACACAATCCGTTTCTGCCGTACTACCACTCAATGAAATAGTATTTTGTGGACAATACGTGCAAGTATCTGAGCCTGGAGTGGGTTTGTAGCTCCCTATTGGACATGCATGACATTGATTGGAGGAAAGCAATCTGCGTCGAAAGGCATTACCGGTATTCTGTGTATAACCCGCATTGCACGTTATTTGAGTGGAAGATGTACTGACACTGTAAAAACACACAGAGTCATCGGGACAGTCGGAACAGGCTTCAGATCCAATCGAATTTTTATATGTACTATCCGAACAAGCTGAACATACACCGCCGTCGGGCCCAGTAAAGTCGTAAGAGCATTTACAAGCAGTGACGTCAAAACTACCTTCATCGGAAACGGCATTGTCTGGGCAGTTGGTGCATGTGTTTGTAGAAATGTCTTCATATGTATTTGCGGGACATATGGTGCAAGCGCCGCCATTGATCCCTGAATATCCAGCGTTACAAGAGCAATTTGATAGAGACGATGAGCCTGTACCTGGGGTCGTACTGTCGTCGGGACACACGGAACAAGCATCATTACCTACATTATCCGTGTACATCCCCACGTCACACGGATCACACAATCCATTATTCATGAAATACCCAGCCGCACATAGACATTCGTCTACATTGACACTACCTTCTGGTGACTCAGAGTGTGCTGGACAAGAAGTGCAAACGTTCCCACCCACGACATCTTTGTATGTATTTACAGGGCATTCAATACATGTTCTTGTTATATCTCCACCACCACACCCGCAGCATTTATCAGCAGCCTTGCCTGTTGGTAAACTTCCACAAAAATCAAGATTTCCCAGGCTTTCACACCAATTGTTCTCTACATACTCATCGCACGTTGAACCACCATTACCAAGCGTCCAACAATTATATCCATCATACCACTGACCACTGGGATCATGTGTGGGGCCTAAATCTTGACAAAAACTCTCGAAATAATATCCTGCGTCACATTGACAATCTTCGTGATCATTACTTAATGATGGGGAAACGAAATTTGCAGCACACTCAACACATACGTGATTGAAAGTATCTTCGTAATAGTTTTCCGCACATGCAGTGCAAGTGCTGCCGTCAGTCCCCGCGTATCCACTGTCACAGACACAGGCCGTTATGACTGAACTTGCAGTGGGAGAAGTGCTATTTGCGGGGCATAAAAGGCATTGCAAAGACCCTGCACCGTCCGAATATTTACCGGCTTCACATTCCGTGCAAGTGCCTCCGTTTTCTCCAGTATAGCCCGCATTACAAGAACAGTCTGTTGCTTCATCACTTGCAGTTGGAGAATTGGAATCACTCGGACAATTTAAGCATGCACTAGAATGTGAGATTTCATTGTATTTACCAGCTTCACATGCCATGCATGCGGCCCTGTATTCACCACCACCACACCCGCAACATTTATCATTAGCCGACCCTGTTGGTAAACTTGCACACCAATTATAATGTCCTTCACTTGCACACCAATTCAAATTTACATAGTCATCGCATGTGTTGGTGTGGGAACATGTATATGAATCATACCATGCAAGACTGTGATCATGTTCGGCTGGTAAATCAAAACAGACATTCGTGAAATAATATCCAGAATTGCATAAACAATCATCTGCAGCGGTGCTTGCAACAGTGGAATTTGAGTTGTCTTTACAATTTGAGCATTCACTTGGGCCAAGGATGTCTTTGTATTTGCCCGCTTCACAGGCCACACAGCTTGCGCCCCCGTGACCTAACATACACGTACAATTAGATGCGGACGTACTTCCCACAGGTGAAGTCATGCCACTTGAACAGGCCACGGCAATGTTGTTTTGCGACGCGTCAAGGTAGAATCCAGCATTGGCAATACACGCCGACGGGGATGTGCTTGCTGCCAGGGACTGCGTGTTATCAGGACATGGGGTGCATGCTTGTGCTCCAAGAACGTCCTTGTATGTATTGGCGCCACAGACCTCACATACACTGGTATCTTGGCAATCGGGGCCAGAAGAAATGTGAACTGCAGTTGACGCCCATGAAGGCAAATTAGTTTTAAGCGAACCATATTCACGTTTAACACACTCCCCCTCAATTACTTCATATTCATAAAACGCGTCTATGTATGGATTCGTGTCAGGGTTCAAAAAGGACCATATATCGTCTTTGGAGACCAAAACACCAAAAGGATACCAATTACGTCCAAAGATACGCAATACTGCGTTTGTACTTTTGCAACCCAGTTCTTGATTGTATGCATCTACACTTGTTAAAATATGCACATCAAAAAAGTAATCACGTGGTCCAGCTCCAGTAATTGGATCTGTATCCAATTGTCCAAGTCCACTTTGACAACCAGGAAAGTAAGATAATGCACCAGTGCAGACATCTGCACGCATATCATCGACACCCGCTCCTTGATAGGGACACGATTCCAGTGGTTGACTAATTGGAAACCCATCAATCTGACATTCCCATCCATTACTTTCCGAATCATCAGCTGTAATGTAGCATGGCAAATTGTCCATTGGGTTGTTACATATTTCTGTCGGGTAGCCACCATAAGCAGCCAGAACCCAATCATCAAGTTGTGTCGTACCATCTGCATCATCACCCATAGGTATCTTCCAACCCTTGTAAACCCAACCATCTTTATCCATGAATTTAATGAAATCTTCGATATGCTTTCCAGCTCTGCGGTTCCAAGCATCAGAATAAGTGTCTTTTATTTCTTGAGAAAATCCAGATGACGCATACTGATTGTGAGAAAAGTACTCTCCATACACGGGAAATGAAACGGGGTCTGTACAAGTCGGCGCTCCAACACATGCTGCACCCGGCGAACATGTACTACCAGCGTCGCAAACACAGTCTGTGAAATTTGCACTGAGAGCAGCAGAAGAATGCAGAGCAGGACACGAAGTACTCCCGCCCCACCTGCCACCAGGACAGTAATTTCCAGCTGGGCATGGGTGACATTCACCAACCATGTCAAAGTAAATGCCATACGGTTCAAACCATTCATCTTGTTCGTAAAATTTTAAAGTGCCTGAGATAGAACCTTGCCACGAGGTGCTTTGAAGGTTATTTACAACTACAGATCCTGAAATGCCATTCAACTTTGCATTGTCATTTTCATACCAATAATACGTGGAAGTTCCTGTGCATGTTGCGTGGCAGAATTGAGTACAACTTGCAGATTCTATCAAAACTTTATCAATGTACAACTTGATTTCTCCCGGCTGTGTCACAATCAAAGCCAATTCCACAACAGTTCCATCTTGCGGAATTCGAGAATCCGGAAGAGGTATTCTAATAATTGCTGTTTTGTCGTCAGAAGATGTTTTAAATACATCACCAGCTCCTGCAGAAATGTGTAGGTATTGTGTTGGGATCGAACCTTCTACGTAAAACACAGCTCCGGCTCCAGCCCCGCCAATTTCCCATAAAATACCTTCAGAAGTGGGTATCGAAGACGATACGACAACAATGGAACTGCCAAGGTTTTTGGAACCAAGATATCCCAAATTTCCTGTAGCCTGACCATCACTCAATTCCAAATAAGGAGTTCTGGATTCAAACTTCCAATTTGAAGGTGTGTGTTGCAAAAAATACCCGGGACTACACTCACAAGCCCCCCCCGCATCTCCCGTATACGCTGGAGATTCGCAAACGCAGTCCGTGGAGACGTCTGAGGCTTCCGGGCTCGTGGAACCCGTGGGGCATGTCGTGCAGGTGGCAGATCCCGTAGACGCCTTGTATTCACCCACAGCACAAGCTACGCACGAGCCCCCCCCCGTGCCCGTGTAGCCCAAGTCGCAGATACAATCACTGAGCTCATCGTTGGTCGTGGTGAGGGTCGTGGAGCCCGTGGGGCATGCCAAGCAAGCTTCCAAGTTTGCTGAGGTGGTTTTGTACGTCCCCGCGTCACATTCCTCACAGTCGTTGGTCTGTGAATCCGAGTTGTAGTATCCCGGGATGCACTTACAGAGATAGTCGGCGTCCGTGCCCGTGGAATCGGTCGCGCTGGCATGGCGACACTCAAGACAAGCATCATTGCTATAGGAAGACTTGTAATGATTGGGTGGGCATGGATCGCACCCCCCCGCCCCATCGGGTTCTTTACCCGGCCCACACACACACTCCGTGCGCGCCGCATTCGAAGTCGTGCCTTCTGCACAGGGCGTGCAAGCGCCCGAGCCTGGCGAAGTTTTATACGTGCCCACTGCACAGTCCACACAATCGGGTGGCGACCCCGTTTGCCCAGCCGGACATTCACACACTGTCCGGGCACTGTTGACCACCCCACCAACGGGACACGTTGTACATGTCGTGGACGCTACTGACGACGAGTATGTACCTTCTGGGCATACAGAGCATGTAAAAGTGGTATTACCACCACCACACCCGCAACAGTTATCAACAGCCTTGCCTATACCAGGATAACATGCGTACGCCATACACTCCGTACCTGCACAATAATCTACATTTCCAAGTGATTCACAATAACCCCCTGTTACATAAAAAGCGCAATTATACGTGTTGAAAGAACTACCCTCTTCGTAATACTGTCCGCAATTATATCCATCATGCCATACTATACTAGGATTGTGATTGGCTGGTAAATCATTACAGACACTGGCAATATAAAATCCAGCCACACACACGCAGTCGTCTGCAGAATCGCTGCCGGCGGGGGACGTTGAGCCGGTATAGCAGGCCATGCACGTGCCGGCGTCATCGTATTCGTTAGCTGCACAGTGTGTTGCGCGCGCCCCCCGCGCCGCGAGGAGCACAGCGGCCACGACGGCGAGACATGCGGGCAGCGCGTTCATGTGGAAGCTCACCCTCGCACCGAGTCGGCGACGCCGCATTTCACGCTGCTTTATTACTCTAATATAGGAGGCGCGCGGGTCGCTGCCACTCGCGGGCGATGGGATATGATACGTATCATTGGTACATCACTGAAACCTCTTACATTATGAGCACACCTACCGCGGCACCTGCACCGTGAGCGCGGCCGCGCGGTCGCGCGCCGGGCGCTGTTTGTCACACCGTTGGAGGTCGCCCGTGGGCGTCGCGTCGATCCAGCGCACGGGCCCGTGTGCGTCGCAGTTGTTGGGGACGGTCACGAAGACAGCGACGTCGTACGGACACCGCGCGTCGTAGAGCATTGCGCACGCGCCCGTGCACGCTGCCCCGAGCGCCGCGTCGCCCCCGAGCTGCCCCACCCACACGTACTCAAAGTGCTGCATGTGGTTTTCGCTGGCGTGCGCCGCCGCGGCCGCGAACAGTTGCTGCAGCCGGCTGCTGCGCTCGAACGCAGGGCACGCAGTCATCTTGAGCCTTTCGCACATCACGAGGTCGTACGCCCCAAGGCATATGGTCCCAGAGCGCGTCGCATACAGCCACGCGTGCACGACCATGCCAGGCGCGAGGACGCCGCGCACGTTGAAGTGGAACCTGTCGAGGGCCGCGCAGTTCGCGACAAACCACTCGGTCTCGTGTGTGTGAATCAGCACGTCCGACGTGGTGACGCAGAGCGACAAGGCCAGGGCCCCGTTCGGCCGCGCCACGACGGCGACGGCAGCGTCCTTCTCCGCACGCCGTTCGGCCGGACCGACGTTGTGTGGCACCACGACACTGCGCGAGTCGGAGTCAAAGAGCGTGTCGTATATGCAGACGCGCTCGCCCTGCAGGCAGATGAGCGCGCGCTGCACGGCGTTTGGGAACGGCAGCGGACTGCCTGTGCGGTGACATTCCACGGGCTGCTTCCTGACATTGTGCATGGCGCTGAGGTTTGAGTGGGTTTGGGACTGGTTCGATGGCATGTACGACTTAAATATTACGTTTATTGACACAAAGTAACCCAAAATAAAATTTGAAAATAACCCACAAAATGAACCCACAAATTGGTACGTACAGACGACGGATGTTAGTGATTCTGGAAAGGGAAAGTCAATCGGTGGTCTCCTCTAGCAACTCCCCGGCAGCAGTGGTGTCGTGCTCGCGACACTTGATTTCGTGCTCGTGCTTGGAGAGGCGGTCGTTGAGGATGACGAGCCGCGACTGCGCCACCTCGCGCTGGTGTCGCATTTTTGTGATCTTGTCCGTGAGCACACCGTCCTCTATCTTGATGAGTGGCCGTCCAGTCACGCGCTTGCGCTTCTTGGCGGGGTCGGTGGAAGCAGGGGAGGTACTTTTCTTGGACGGCATGCGTGTCGATTGCCAAAAAACTCGGTATGTACCATTCCCGTTAGCTTTTTTTTTTAGAACGGGCTATGAACGTCGGCCGATTTTGGAACGCCGCCAAAATAGAACATACGTGTAATAAACCACTACATCTTGTGCACGGAGTCCAGAAACATGCCCATCGCGTAGATGCGCAGCAGGTCCGCGTAGGAGTCGTCGGGCAGCACCGGCGGCACGCCTGCGCCACCTTCCGCTGCGACGTACGCCTCCTGCGCGCGCAGGTGCTGCACCGCATGTTCGTACACCGACATCCCCGGAAACACGTCGGCGTGCCCGCGCAGGCGCAGGTCGGGACTGCCCGGGTAGCACGCCATGTACTCCCGAAAGAGGCAGCAGTACGCGTCGTAGATGCCGTCCACGGGCACGCTCCGCCAGGCCGCAGCGCCACCCACAGGCGCCGACGCCCGCACCCACTCTGTCGCGACCACCTCGTTCACGCGGCGCAGCACGTTCTCCTTGCGCGCGTCTGTGTCTGGGTTGGCCGCGGCCCCGAGCACTGCGACCGCGATGGCCTGCGAGAGGAGGTCGTGCGAGGACGCAATCGCGTCACGGCCCTCGCCGTTCACTGCGACCACCGGTAGGGGGGGGAACGGCAGCTGCAGCAGGATCATTGAGACACAGCTTTCGAGCTCGCGGCGCGTCGGCGGCATTGCATTTACAAACAAGATTCGCACCAACGTCGCCGCTAGGCAGTTTTTATGTAGGATGCTTTTTATACAGGATAGTTTTATACAGGATAGTTTTATACAGGATAGTTTTTATACAGGACAGTTTTGTACACGAGCATCACACTCGCCGCGTCTTCTTGCAGATGCGCATGATGTCCAGCTGCGACGTCGTGATCGGCGCCGCCTCGTCGTACACCGCCACGCGCAGGGTCAGGAACTCGTTTAGGAACACGACCTCGATATCCTGGATGCGCGAGGGGTTGTACGCCTGGATGTTCATGAGCTCGCGCAGGCGCACCTTGTCGTGCGGCTTCGCCGACGGCACGCTCACGTAGTACGCGCCGCCCTCGTGTGTCAGCGCACTGCGCGTGATGTCGAGCGTCGGGATCTCCTCCTGCACGATCGCCATGATGTTCTCGACCACGGCGCGGTCCGCAGCACGGCACTGCGCAAGCACGTTCTCCGGAACCTTCGCCCGTCGGGCCGTGTGCAGCACCGAGTGCAGGCTCATACGGGCCCACGGACCGCCTCATATGCACTGCAGTCACGAACCTGCAAATTGTGTTTGTTGCACGCACATTCCTTCGAACTAAATCACAAATGTGGCAGTCCCAAAATAGAAATGTGGCATTCCCAAAATAGAAATGTAGTAGTCCCAAAATAGAAATGTAGTAGTCCCAAAATAGAAATGTGGTAGTCCCAAAATAGAAATGTGGCAGTCCCAAAATAGAAATGTGGTATTCCCAAAATAGAAATGTGGTAGTCCCAAAATAGAAATACAAACCCTGGGCCTATTCAAAAACGAACTTGATTGCCCAATCCACACACCAGCGCACCCATGTCGAACACACACGCAGCTTTGTCGCTGTCGCCTCTCCCACCCCCGCTCCCGACAGAGCAGATTCAGCCATCACACATCACAGTATTGTTCTCCAACCTTTTTTCGGGACTCGTAAAAGACTTGGAACCTCCTAAACTGCCGCGCTACTTCGTCACCACGCTTGGCGCACGGTACTACCAGCATGCAGAGACGAAAAAAATGCTTATGATGCATTTGAGGCAAACGAAGACACACATGAACTTGATTCTGGATATCGCGAGGAAGAGATCCAGTGAAGACGCCCACAACGTGCTCACCCTGTTCATGGCATGGACGACGCGCTACGAAGCCGCGCTCAAACTTGTGGTGCAGCCCGAGGCCATGAAGTTTTTCCACGCACAGTTGGAAAAAGAGGCGGCAGCGAAGGCCTCCACCATGGGGACGCATGGGAAGACATTGGATCGTGGCGATTTCGTCGAGGTCGTTCAAGATTGGCCCAGAGATCAGTGGCCGTTCGACACGTGCAAAATTGCCGAATCGCGCGCCATGGTCAAAGTGATCTCCCACGACACCCAAGCCAAAAAAGTGAGTGGTGAAATTGTCGTCCCCGTGATGTGGACGCGGGACATCGGAGGCATCAACGATAAGGATATCATACAATTCCACGATTTGATTTCGCGCTCAGAAGACAAAGTGACCGTTGTGCTTGATGAGGAAACGCGTCAAGCGAGACTTCAGGAAGTGATGGGGTTGTTTGACGCCACAGACCGTAGTGTCGCCACAGCACATATGCTGGGCAAAGGAGAGAAGATCACCATCGTCAACATGGCAGAGGCACCATGGTTCAATGGAGTTACAGGCGTCATCGATTGCTACGTTTATGAGCGCGCCCGCTTCTCGATTATCATCATGGAGAAGGTGCTGCTGGGCAACAACTGGTCGGTAATGGTGGAACCCGCATGTGTGCAGAAGTTCGTGCCAGCATGCAAAGAAACTGAAAATACAGGCAAGAAAAGGACTACACTACAAGAAAGTTCGGATGCGAGTTTTCTGAGGCTCGTGAACCAACTTCTTGTCAAGAGGAACGTTGACCCGATCAATTTCCCAGAATTGCGTGCCTCGAAATACGGCAAAACGAGTGAGGGCGATATGGGAGTTTGAAAACATTTTAGCGACCCTAGTAATGTAGTGTGGTAATTACACATTAAACTTGAAACCCAATGCCTACTCGTGTTGCATGCATGCAAATACACCAGAATGAGTGGCGATAATGAGTGAGTTTAGACACTTAAACTCTTTGGGATGCCAAGAAGCGACCGGTCGTCCCGATGTATAAGTACACGCATATAAAATCAATGGACGACAGGTGTACTTTTGATTTTGGCCTTCTGCCTGGCACATGCAAAGTGCTGTGCAACTTTACAAGAATAGAAAATAGGAAGATGTTGAAGATACCAAATACGGGGAGGGTAAAGCTGCTTCGACTTTAAACTTGGATGTTAAAGAGTCCAACAACGTAGATTTTGCAGCGTCAAAAAATAGTTGCCATTGCTTCTCAGGCGTTGCATTGGAATCCGTTCCATGACAACCACGGGCATACAACCAGAATGTACCAGTGTCATGTTCCACGGGCCGCTCCTTCAAAGCCAAACCACCTTTAGTGGCTAAAATGTTGCACGCATCTGAGAACCTATTCATGATTTGTTCTGTTGCCCCAGAAGCACAATGAATTTCATGAAAAACTTTGGCCTTGGCCAATGTCATAATTGCAGTATACATGACAATTTTTGCATAATTACAACCTTCAAATGTCATATGCGTTTTTTTGCCGAACAAAATGTAATCTACAACGTTGGTTCTTAAGACACCGTTTGCATTCAGTTTACCTTCGGGACGTATTTTTTCCACATCTACTTTATATTGAGATAATACAATTTCGGAGTTGGGGTCAAATCCATCACTCTTGGTTATGGGCCTGGCGTTGTGTCGTGTTCGGATAAGCGCAAAAAAGACAGATAATGTATCTATTTGCGGATCGTCACTTGATGTAGTCAACATTGGTTCAAATGAACATGTTAAGTCATACTGCACGTCACCATTAAATCTCTTACTCTCCCAGAGTGGATCTATTGCATCAGTAGTTTCTCGAAAAGCCTTGGCAATATCTATTAGGACTTGCTCTAAATTTCTGTCATTATCATTATTTTTTGAATCTCGACAACGACGTTTCGATGATCTTGCCATGCAGAAAATATTTACCTGCTTTAATACTTGAGCCAATGTGGTAGTTACACATTAAACTTGAAACCCAATGCCTACTCGTGTATAAGTACATGCGTATACAATCAATGGACGACGCCGCGACACGCATCGAGGCCGCGTGCGCCGCGCTCTGCACCACACTCGAAAGCAACCACCCGATGAACGAGGAAACGTGCCGCATGCTGCTCTCGGTGTGGCTCGAGGACCTCGATCCGAACCAGGAGATGCTCAAAAACGCGCAGGGCAACGATGTCCACACGTTCGGGGTGGCGCTCAGCGTCTGTCTGCACACAACCCTCAGCCACGAACTGGCCGGTTTCAAGCTACGGGAGGCCCTCGGAAAGCACGCCAAGCGCGTGTGCGTACACGAGGACCCCCTACACACACTCGGCTTCCAGCAGATTCTGGACGTTATCCTTTCCCTGCAGATTGAATTTGCAAAGATGTACACCACAGACAGCGACGGCGCCATCGAGAGCACAGTGGACGTCGAGACTGTCGTGCTCATGCTCTTTGCGCGCCTCGGCTTCTTCCTGG
>Ga0075463_10000375_pt1 | contig 14409 bp, 8 predicted proteins | sample DEB08_DNA_14_FD_77579 | JGI IMG/M metagenome (GOLD analysis project Ga0075463, IMG submission 77579) | Aqueous microbial communities from the Delaware River and Bay under freshwater to marine salinity gradient to study organic matter... | ecosystem: Environmental > Aquatic > Marine > Coastal ...
CCAATTGCTGCGATAGTGCTGTTTGAAAAATGCACTTTCTTTTTCACCTATTTCTACAATAGGTAAACCCAATTGTACACTTAATGCGTCACCGAGATCCTGACTGGTAGTGTTGTCGGCGTCTTGATACTCGCCCCACAAATCGGTTAATTTATCAAACCATTGCACTTCGTTATAATCCCAATCTGTTAGCATTGTTTTATATGTTCCGGCCCTTGCGCCTAGTATTGCCCATTTGCCATATTCAACGTCAGCACCTACATTGTGCCATATGCTTAGATTGTCCATGTTACGCTTATGTACTGCGTCTTTAAATTCTGCCACAGTGGGTTTTGTTCCTCGATTCAAACACATCTTCACGCCTTCGCGAAAACCAGCACGCCAGGCATGAAATGGCGATCCGTTTGGATATGTGGTACTGTAACAATCGTGCATGGCCCAGTATAACGGATCAAAACAAAACTCTACATTGTTTTCGTCTGTGCCGTCGCTGTTTTCGTGTGTACGCATGTTCTGCACAAAATCTTTTGTCCAACAGCTGAGTCCACCATTGCCGTACATGAGTCCGTTTATATAATTACGTGCCCGCCAACGCAACACTGCACGTTCACTTTCGTCGCTGGGAAATTCCAAAGAGAGATTAAAGAAATCAGGATCGGGTAAGTTATCGCCGTCGATCAGTACAAACCGGTCGGTTGTGCTTGCTTCGGCTGCGGCTTTGTGTGCAGCATCAGATCCTTTTACACCGTCAACCCGCTCGGCCCAAGGTACAATATTTTGTATACGCACCCAAAATTCTTCTTTTTGCGGCTCGTCATAACTGAGATATATCACATCAAGATCGGCTATGTCAATCGTATTCATCTATTTTTATTTTCCACTTAACATTTGGAGTTTGATCAACTACCATACACACATCGCGAGGATCACAAGCTGTACCGTTGGGTTGATTGGGTACTAATTTTTTTACAGTTGTTTTTGATTTTAAAAATCGAAGTCGGCCATCTACTACTCTTACACGATTGGATGCTAACACATATGTTTCTCGATCAATGTCTATATAATTACCTTCAATCTCTTCCATTGTATACAACAAAGGATGCCCGTCAGCATCATAATATAATTTATATCTGGGAACAACAATTTGAGGTGGTGTATTATTTTCCCAGGCAGCAAAAAAGTTTTTAGTAGTTTCAATGGCATTTTTATTAGACATGCTTGATCCAATCCTTGACATGATAATGCAGCATTCCCCATTGTGCTACTGTATTGATACGCACCGGGTCAAGTTCCCAAATCAATTCGTTTGTCCATTCGTTAACACGTATTGGATTTATGTGTTTTTTCATGTGAACAATACTAGGAGACATACCTTCAGGTAATGTAACTTTTTCATCTCCAATCAATCGTGCAGCCATTGCATAAACAGTGTCAGTTGTGGGTGCATCTTCGGAAAATTTAATAAGTGTTCTATATTGATCCCAATTGTTAAAAATATCTCGAACTGTTGTAAAAAAGTCTTTTGCTGTCTGGCTCACTCTCCAGTAAGTAATAGCATTATAAACATCACTTAAATTGTTTTCGTCGATGATTTTACGGTAGTGACGATTGTGAGAAACGTTGCCATAAAAATCTCTACAACCAGTACTGACAACTACATCTCGAAGTTCAAAAATTTTCCACCAGTGATCTATTGGTGATGTGCAATACATGTCGGCTTCTAGTTTGATTGTTTGTCTATAAGGACTTGCATAAAACACTTGCCAATCGTTAGCATATCCAGTTTGTTCGTCAAACGGCAATTTATCTTGAGTGAGTATAGTAACATGCGCATCGGGATGAAAGTCAAGAATACTCTCTTGAAGTTTAACTGCACAGGTTTCGTAGTCAACAGTATCAGTGTTTATAGCTGGTATTATATACCCACGCTCATGTAGAATTTGCAACAATTTCCTCCAAATACTTTTTGCCCATGGCATGGAAATCATGATTTTGAATTGTCATCCATTTTTTTCGATTGTCGTTTGATTGGAACTCTACTCGATAATGGTCTTGTTCAATTTGATACAGCCGATGCTGTGGGGTTAACGATGCTAGTTGCCAAGGTATCGAAGGATACTCGATGTGATGTCCGTTGACAATTAATTGTGCAATAGACAATGCATGATCGTTTCTATATGTGCCTTTTTTGTTTTTATAAATTTCTCTGTAGTGTTGCCAATTGTCTCGAATCATTGACATACAATCAAAGATACTTTCGACATAGTCACTTCGTCTAAACAACATTACAGTTGCCCACCACATCGGCATTTGATTATCTCCGAATGTATTTAAACTCTCAAAGTCGTTTGTTTCTGTGATATCTCTTGCATATCTATGTGCCAAAAAATCAATCGATGTATCAAACAAAACTTTTAATTGATTGCTGGCCACAACATAATCAGCATCTAACACCAAAGTTTGATCCCATGGACTCAAATGATATGCATCAACTCGACTGGTATTGTGCCATGTCACGCTCGAATCATAATCTTCAAAATATCTTGTGTTATCGGCCGCAGTATTAGCAGACGGTACTTGAATATAATGATCAAATTCAGCTTTTTGCGAATGATCCACATCTGTAACTACTGCAACCGGTATTCCCAGATGCCGTTTGATATTTTTTGAACTCCAAGCAGCCATTTTAACAAAGTCTGTTTGTTCATTATTAAATGCAAATATTAAAGCCCCAGTGGTCATCGGTTTTTTCTGATGCTGTTAAACTCAGTTAGCCACATATTCATTTGTTCTTGCCAAATCTGTTGTGCTAATTGTTTTAATTCGGTTGTGTTGATTTCAACTGGATTGCCGTATTCGTCAACAATTACAGACTTGTCGTCTGGGCAAACTTCTATAGTCATTAAAAGCTCTGGCCCGGCCCGAAAAAGACCGCCGTTATAGCCAAAGACCATTTTGGCCTCATATTTTTCTTTGAGGAGTTTTTTAGCAGCGTGATGCTCGAATCGAGCACGGCCTTGCGTGATTATTTGATTTTTATCCATATAGCGTAATTATACAATAAACATTGACTGAAGTCAATATTTTTCTATGTATAATCGCTATATTTTTTGTCCAATTACGACACAGATGCTGCAATAGTTGGCGTACCCCACGATGCTGTCAAGTAGGTTGTGCTTGGAGCAATTAGGTTTACCAATGTAGTAGGTGCAGTTCCTGTGATAGATGTGGCTGGAGAGTTTGTTGCTGTACCGCCTGAAATGTTTGCAGATGTACCTGCACCAGAACTACCGTCACTGACCCATGTTGTTGTGAACACTAACTGTGTACCTGATCCTGCTGTTTTGGCCGCAGTGCGGATGTATTCACCAGAGTATGGAGAAGTATCATCGTTGAGTTGGAACAAAGTAGTGTCACTGGTAGATAAATTATAATAACCGGTTGTGGTTGCTAGTGTGGTTTCTGTGCCACCGGTACCGCCTGTTCTTGTTGTGCCTGTGTAAGTTGTACCGCCAATGTTTTGGCTTGCACCGTCAACACGACCAACAAAGTAAATAATACCAGTCTCACCGGCTAGTGCGTTCCATTCTGCATCTACATCAGTGCCAGTACTGGTTTTACCATACTGTATTTTTACAATACCGCCTGCATTAAAGAAATACCGTGCTGCGTTAGCTGATGAAAAAGTAATAGTATGTGTAAAAGTGATAGTCCAGGACGCGGTGCCTGATCCTGTTGCTGATGTTTTAGAAGTTGTGCCGCTAAAAGTTGAAATTGTTGATCCGCTTGCATGTGCATTACCGCGGTTGCCATCAATGTTTGTTAAGTCAGTATTGATATTAGATAAAATTTCAATTAAATCAGTAGCAGTTGGAGCAGTTCTACTTGTAATTGTTGTGCCAGTGTGTGATGCCATGGACGAAATGTTATTGACAAGTCCTGCCCATTGTGTGGCTGTTACTGTTCCCCCTGCACTTACAGTTGATAATGCACTTTGGCCATAACCGTAATCAGAGGACCCTGTAGAGAATATCTTGTTCACATTGTATGTGTTCGAAGATACAAACCCATTGTAGTCAGTTGCTTCTATTAGTGATCCTGCTGTGTATGCCATCTTTATTTTTCCTTATTTGATCGTTACAATTGCTTCAACTGTTCCAATTTCACTTGAAATCTTGTCGCATAATGCACGACCAATTGTATTAAATGCCGACGCTTCTCCGGGTTTTGCTGCTCTTGCAATACCGTCACCAGCACTTACAAGTCGATCGCCCTTTTTGACAGTTCCGTTTACTTTTACCGGAACACGCCCAGTCATTGCAATCGGTGGGTGAGTTTCGTCTGTACCTGCGCCGCCATTCATTAAATATGCTGCTCTAGTACTTACCACACCAAACACATTATCGCTCAACGCACTTTTTGATTTTGTAATTTCAGCATCACCGCCTAGTTCAACAACAGTACCTGCTTCTAGTATTTCGTCGGCTGCAAATCTTTCTGCAACGTCAGCGTATAATGCTGTGGTTGCTGTTGCAAATACTTGATTAAAGTACGAACTCGATGAACCAATATTACCAACACCGTTTGCATTTAAGTTAGTAAGTCCAGCTACTGAAACAGCAACATTTGGAAAACTTGCTGTTGCACTTCCGCCGTTTATATCCATTACAGTTTTTGTAACGCCGCCATCGTTTACTTTAACTGAAATGTTTGCATCTTGTGTTTGGTTTTGGAATATTACTTCAGATGTAGCTGTTGTTACTGAAATTTTAGCGTCTTGATCAAGACCAACTGTTAAACCTGAATCGTTTAACACACCAAGTGTGCCGCTTGTGGTTCCGTTTTGATCGTTACGCAAAAATGCTGTACCAGCAATACCGCCAACTGAGTCAGCATCTGTTGCAGTTCCTCTAAACTTGTTATTAGAGACTGCTGTGCTAAGTTGTATACCTGGATTGATTGTTGAAAAGCCTGAAATAGACGGAACTGGAGTGAATGATGCGTCTTTACTGACTATACCAACAATTGTGTCATTTGTATAAAGTTGAACAACCACATGTTGTACTGCTAAACTGTCTGTTAGTGTTGTAACTACAGCACCTGAAGTACCTTCTCCTGAACTTGAAGCTGGACCAATCAAAATAAATGATGTTCCGTTATAAACTTTCAATTGTTCGTTTGTGGTGTCAAACCAAAGGTCACCTGTAACGTTTCCTGTTGGCTCTGATGCCGATGCAGTCGATGCAGATATTACTTTGAAAGCTGTACCATTGTACACTTTCATTACACTGTTAGATGTATCCCACCAAAGTTGTCCTGTTAAAGGGGCACTTGGTTGTGTTGTGTTGGCTCCGTTTTCAAGAAGATGAATAAAGTTTTCATCTAAAAATTCGCCGTACCCAGCATAGTTTTTCCCGACTAGGACCATACTAGAGCTGGTATTAATAGTACCGTCTGCAACTGTTGCAAATATTGTACCATTTGTTAGGTTTATGGTATATGCCATCTTTTCACTCCGTGTTAATGTTATTTATACCGATCAAGCTGTACTTAGATTAGTTAAAGTTTGAATACGTACTGTATAATCAATTTGTATTTGCCGATTAAGGCTTTTTTGAACTGGATGGAATATCACATGTGTCAGTAATAATAAATCAGTTGAACTACCGTTCCAACTTTTGAGTCCTAATTCGTCAAATACAAATTCTCCATCAAAATTTGTAGAATTATCAAATGCTTGCTGACCCGATGGTTCACCATAATCTAGTAAACAAGAAACTAACACATCGGTGTATATTTGTCCAGATGTGTGCGATACTGTTAGTTTATTTCTTGCAGGATCAGTGTTTGCTGCCGAGTTATCGTCAACAACTTTACTATAAGTTTCATTGTATAAATCAGCATTTTGTCCTGTTGTATTAGGCGGCAAGTAAGTAATAATTCCGGTTGGATCTACACTTGACCCACCGTTGCCAAAACTCATTGAATAGATATATCCTGTGGTTTTATTTGCTAGACTAGATGCTAGTGCTACACTCATGTTTTCATAGTGTATGGCGTTTTTCTTGTCTTGTAAGATTTCTCCGCTGTTTGGGTCGTAGATCTTTAACCAACCTTGAACCGCTACTGGTATTTGCATCATTCTCGAACCTCTACTATTACTTCTTGCGTCTCTGGATCAGTGATACGGACAAATGCATCGACATGGATGTGACCACTTTCGTCCGGCGTTTTAGTAGCAGTCTCGTTGCGGTCCACAGTTTTTTCTATTTTATCATTTTGCTGCATTTAGTTATTTATTCCTACAATATACCCCGCAAAAAACCTCTAAGAAATTCCTCTTAAGAATCTTGCTGCTTCGGTGTTTGTGTACTGCAACGGTACTCCGTTGCTCGGTGTGCTTTCACCTGGTGAATACCAGCACGTTCCTGTTTTAATACGTATTGACACTTGATACCCTTCTGCTGGAGCTAGATCAAATTCGATTGAAATTGGGTCGGTTGCTGCAACTGTATATCCTGATGTTTGCAGTGTTCCTCCCACAAACACTTGTACTGCATCTGTCATGTCACTTGGCACTGACAGTGCTGATGTTGTAAATGTTGTAGTTGCTGCGTCTCCTAGGAAATTTTCAACTTTTGTTGAATCTTGGAATCTAGTGTACAGTTTATTGCCGGATCCGATGTCATACACATAACTGTCAACTGCGTGTGCTGCTGCACCGGTACCAGCAGTGCCTCGACGTAGTCCCGACACAGTGTTGTTTGATGTGTTTTTGTTTCTGTATGTGATACGTTCACCGTTGATTGTAATTAAACCAAATATGCCTATTGCAGGATTTGGATCTGCAAGTCGACTTACATCGTCAACATAAATGACATCACTGTCAGCAGCAAGTGCTTGCGACAACTGTGTTGTGGTTTCTTTAGTCATGCGATATACAATTTCGTTATCACGCATGTCTTTAAAGATTCTAAATTCCATAGCATTCGAAACTACACTTTCAGTAAAGCTGGTGATAGCTACCGATTGTGCTGCATTAATTGTTGGACCGCTGACAATAACTTCGCTGCCCGATGTTGTAAACCCTGCACCCGGCCATAAAAACTCACCGTCAAGTGTTACAATCATTCTTTCGGGATCTGTTATTGTAAATCCAACATCAAATCTATTTGTTTCGATTAACACGCCAACTGAAAAATCAAAACTTCCGGCTGCATCGGGTGTTGTTCCTTCATCAAACAACGTGGTATCAAATCCTTGTGAAACTGTTTGACTTGATTGTGTAGGACCAACAAACAATTGTGTTACTAGATCTTGCTCGTATGTGTCGTTAAACGAAGTAACTGCAATTATATCTCCTGCAACCGGAATAAGTCCCTGCGATGGCTGGAATGTAATAGTGTCTCCACTGACCCAGTACTGTGCAATAGTTCTAACAGAAATTAACACATCATCTCCCGAATCGGGTGCAGTAACAAAATTAACATCACGTAAAGAACTTTCATCAGAAGGATCAACAAAATAATCAACTCCTAATATCTGAAGCTGGTTATTTAAATACACTGTGATGTCGTTGTCGGAAATTAGTGTCATGTCATAACCGCCACGATCAGGAAGGTTAAAGCTGGTTGTAACACCATCTCCAATATATTTTGCACCTTCAGGAGGACGAGCTCGTATTCCGTTGCGTGTGACTATCAAGTTTGCACGGTTGGTTCCAATTAAACTGTTTGTGAGTGTGTAAGACAGGCTGCCATCACTTACAATATACTGTGTTTGTGGTGTACTCCAGCTGGTGATTCCTGAATCTGTATTTGTACCCAACAGTGTGATAACCACTTGATCTGTGCTGGTCCATGCTGCACCAAATGTGATTTCAGTAAACCCTGACGAAGACTCAGCATATGTAAAGTCTGTGTTTTGTACTCCGTTTGCAAACACAACAATTTGATCAATTAAGCTGTTGGGAATTGGAACAATTACACTGTCGCCAATTGTGCTACCAACGTAGCTGTTGATATAGAGTTGATTGCTTCCTCCCAATGCAGATGCTACTAAAATTAGTACATCGTTTTCACTTGCACCGCTGACAACATCGATATTTTCGTTTACCCAATCAACTGTGTAATTGGTGTTCAACGCCAGGCGTTGACCTGTTGTTTGATTGTAAAGATCAACACCTACTATATTTTCTAGCAAATCAGCAAAGCTCAACAGAGTACTACCGTCAAACACATAGCTACGGTCTGCCTGTGGGAAACCATGTCCGTCACCAACCCAATCAGCACCCGGTGTTGTAAATACTTTAAGATCTAATGTATCAAATCCTATACCCGGTACTAACTCTTCAGGTGCATGACTTGAATATGTGTCGACAAATCCACCACCGTTAACATTAACATCTGTTGTGCGTGTGCCAAGATATGAATCAGTAAAACTGCTTTCGTAAATAGCATCTAAAATTGAAGTGTCAAATGTCGGTACACCATCAGCACCAATAGTGATGTTGTCAAACACATTCATGTCATACCCACCGATATCAAAACCGGTATTAGATGTAAAGCTGACTCCGGCAACTTGAACGCCCGGATAGTCAACACCCGAAATCAACAAAGAAAGATCAAGTCCGGGCTCGTCAACAGCAGGAACATAATATCCCATAGTTCTGTCTACACCCGAAAGTTCATCTGCTGGTATTACTGTCCATTCAGTAGGATCAAATTCATCACTGGCTGTAACTGCATCGTTGGCTTGCCATACCTTGTTTGCGTATCTTACTTGATCTCCGCTGGCATACGAAACACCCGATTTCCACTCTTCAAAATTGGCTTGATACTGATATCTATCGTATTTGAGAACTGTTTTAACTGCTCTAACAACACTGTTGCCCATCTGTGCTACAGCAACAGCACCCGATCCTGGTGTTCCTGTAATTGTGATAATTGCAGTGCTGGAATAACCTTCACCAGGATCAATAACATCAATTCCAATGACTTGTCCTGCACTGTTGATGCGTGATGTCATTGTTGCTGCTCGAGTTGCTGTTCCGGTTACAGTTACTTCAGGCGGTGACAAGTATCCCGATCCGCCGTTTAAAACAGCTACCGATTCGATACCTAGAGTATAGTTTTGATACCATTGATTGTATGGCCACTGTTGCCAAATTGGATCAGAGCTGGTTCGGCTTGATGTACTGCTCAACGAAAGTGTATTGTCAAGCACCGGACTAATAAATCGACCTTGTGTCGAATTCCACTGTGCTGGCAAATCAAAATCAGTTAAGTCGCCTTGGAATAAATCTTCACCTTCGTATTTGAGATTGAATTCACGTATTTGCGTGTGGTAAGGCTTGACTTCATTGATGTATTGTAACACAAAGTCTTGATTATCAGTTCTATATGTTTCAAAAGGCAACAGTTTTCGAATTGTGTGATCAACATCAACCAAACTGGTTTTAGTTAGCCAACTCGGTGCCTGCTGCTCGCTCATGATGTAGTTGAACATCAAAATCAACAAACGATTCTTTTCAATTGCAAGATCGTCAATTAATATTTCTGTATTAATTGCTTCAATGATTTTTCTTGTTTCTGTTGAAGGAACTTGGTCAAAATACTGTGTGTCAAAAACTTCAGCATCAAAACCAAATCTTGCTGTTGTGTAATCCCAGATTGATGAACTAATTGCAATAGTACCGTCTTCGAGTGCAACTCGTTCCCAAACACCATCAGTGAGTAGGAAAATCTCCCAATTATTGGTGTTGTTTGACGATACCTTGACCGAGGATCCGTTTGGCACTGTTAACGATTCGAGATCTGAACGATTCTGAACTGTTGTAACGATTCTAGTGTTGGGATCATACCCAACTCTATACCAGTCAATGTATGTCCAATAATTCCTAGTATCATAGTTTTGTACCTGCAATAGCGAGAGAGATCTTATTCCGCTGTTGACAACCACTTGATATATTGTCCATAAGCCATTTTGACTAGAATCAGTTACCACAAGATATTTGTATCCAGGTGCTACTTCGTTAATATTTTGATAGCTTAATTCTTCAAGCGTGGCAACTCTTTTATCCCAAGCATTTGAAGATTTAGTTGGTTCGGGTTCTGCACTGTTTAACAATGTAAATGACCGTGTTTCGGTCAACGGATATGCAGCAAATATTTCATTCGCCCGGGTAAGATAATTTTCTAGTGCAGCAAATCGATTAACAAACATGCCTTGTCTTGGTCGATTGTCAACACCATATTTTTGTCCTGTGTTGAGTGTTGGATCTGGCACTGCTGCGCCAAATCGATTTGTCCCAACAAAGCTATCAACTAGTTTGTTAAAGAGAGCATCGTTTAAAAAACTATCAGCACGATCTTGAACAATCAATTGGAACTGTTCATGTATTGGATCTTGGTTTAGTTGCTTGTCAAATTCAACATATAACAAAGTGTTTGTGCTGTCAATACTATTTGCACCGTTATAGACAGACAACGCACTCGGTGACAGTGGTGCCAAGTAAGATATACCACTGCTGATCGGGCTCTCAATATAACTTGTCAAAGTATCAATACTAAGGGTTTTTCCAGCAGTTTTATTAGTTTCGGTAATGCCAGTGACCCAAAAATAATATTCTTGTACGATAACACCTTGTTCGTTTATGTCGTTGCTGACGACATAATTTGATGTGTTAAGCGGAGTGCCCGGTCCGGTGTAGTTGGCAGGTGCAACATCACTAACTATCCATTGATATAGTTGAATATCACTGCCAGGGAAAATTTGTCCCCACCTACGGCTAGCATAAGTTAAATCGCCTTGATTTGGATCAATAAATCTAACACGAGATGTATCCCACCAAATTTTCCCTACATAAGGTTGACGCCATTGCATTCCATAATTGTTTCTAGTACCGGTGTTGTATGCAGCTGGATCAACTGCACTGATATAATCGATATTTTGTTCAACTACGCCAAGCAATCTTCCCTGCAACGGATCAAAAAAGTCAAAATATGTTTTTTCATTTTCATCTGCTTGATATGTATAAACATTGTTAAGCAGCGAAATGTCAACTGTTGGTTGTTGTTGTCTTAGTGTTTTCCAAACACGAGAATTGTCTGCATTGACATACTGCATGACTTTTCCATAATTGGCTATAGCACTGTCATCAAAGTCAGCCGCAGCAGCACCGACTAACAGTGTGGTGTTGGTGTAGTTAACCGACTCTCCGAATCTATCTAACGGTTTTACTGTGGTGTCAATTATTTGTTGACCAAACACAAATTGTGCTGGATTAGAAATACTAGAATTTGCTGACGGAAGTATGTCATATGTATAAACAGCACCACTTTGAACAACTGCATCGCTAAAGGTAGCACTGTTGGCATCAAATGTAGTTGTAGCATTGTCAAATGTCATTGGTAGTATCATATTACCATTGGGTGCACCAACTATTAGAGTTGTAGTGTCGTCACTGATGTAAACACTGTATCCAAAATTAGCATCAACTTGAGGAACCGGTGATGTGATTGTTTGGAAATTTACATATGTATCAATTCCCAAGTCGTTGTACAATGTACCAGTTCCTGGCTTAACTGTTATTCTAGCACCTGGAGTAGATGCAGCAAAGTTTTTAACTGTAAACTGTATTCTTCCTGAAACTACAGTAACAACCGACTCAATAGCCGGAGCAACTTTAATTGTGATTGTTTTATTAGTAGCATTGTAAGTGTAATCAGCAGTTTCAGTTAACTCGACATCATTTAATAATACTTTGGTTGTATAGCTTTCGGCTGCTGAATATATGTCCCCAACTGAAAATGTTTTGGTTACACCGTCACCAACAAACTCAACGTTAGGCAGTAATAATGCTGTTATATTTGGCAAGTTTGCAGCAACAATATCATCAACTAACTGTTCGACTGTGGTTCCAGTACACTTGACAAACTCGTTGTCGAGTCGAATATAATCGTTGGTCGTTAAGACTGGGTTAGCAATAGTTGTGTTTATAGTACCAAACACACGCGACTGGTTTTGCAAAAATTCAACTTGTCCGGCTTGAGCCAAAGATGCAGTAACATCTGCAAAAGGAGAACCAATATAAAGACTGCAATCATTTAAACAAAGATCAACTGCGTATCCAAATTTTGCTCCAGTGTGACTGTTTGACGATTCAAGTTCTTGAACAAGTTCGAATTGATTTGTGTGTATAGTTAATGTATCACCAATAGTGGTTTGTCCTGCCACAAGCTGAACATATTGATCAGCTGGGTTACTAACATTTACTTCATAATTTCCGTTTTTGTTAAGAGAAGTGTTTGTTAGGAAATTGCCATTTAATTGCACCATAACCGAGCCGGGTGTTTCGAGATCTTTAACAGTGTTGAATTTGACTTGTGAAGCATCGTCGATTATGATGTTTTCGACTGATCGATCAAATACAAAAGTTTTACCTGCATTGTCGTTGGCATTTGGAGCGCCAATCATCACTTCGCTACCGGTATTATTTGTTGTAACACTGTATCCAAACATAGCATCTGGTGCTAATCCCGAATGAGTAAGTGTGTCAACATATGTCCAATGTGTTTTTGAGTTTACTGTTATGTTAGCACCGGCTGAAGGTACCGTATTAAACACCAATGTAAAGGGAGAACTACTGTCTTCGATGTCGTAGTCGATATGAGGCCGTTGTATCACACCATCAACAAAAACTGTAAATGAAAAAATATCAGTTGCAGTAATTAAGTATTGTGTTAAGTCAAATGTGTTGTTGTTGCTAACACCGGTACCTGCGGTAGTAAATGTTGTTATGGCACCGTCATCGTCAACACCGGTTACAGTGATTGTAATATTGTTAGCGGGGTCGGTGGCAGTAGTATCAAGTGTTTCAACTGTGGTACCGTTAATCGTAATTGTGTCGCTTACTGAATAGTCTTCACCGCCTGCCTCAAGAACAACTGTGTACTGTCCTCGGCTATTGTTAACTGTAAATGCTGCATTGATCCCCGATCCTGAAGTTGCATCTTGACTGACAGAGGTTCTTGTAAGTTGATCGAGTCGTACTTCGCTTCGGCGTACTATTCTAAGGTTTTGTCCAGCTGTTGGTGTTACATTTAATGTGACATTATTAGCATCGATGCTGTAATCAGTGCCATATGTTTGTATTACATTTTCTAAAATTACTACCAACTGATACAGTTGACTAGAATCAATTACTATGTTATCACTGTAGTTAAATTGATTTTCGGTTCCATTTGTTACATAAGAAACCGACTGATCTTGTACATCGTGTCTAGCATACGCATACACTTTATTAATTTTAGGAGAGCTAATAAACATCCAGCGTTCGTTTTGACTGATTGTGACAGCATGTCCAAATTCAACTGGAGTAAAATCTTGGTCTGGTGCTACTAATACCTGTCTCTTGTCAATTACTCCGTCACCGGCTTGACTGACAAAGGTCAGTGCATATCCTTGTCCACTGTTGGATTGGCTGGCTCCTGCAATACCCCATGTTCGATCTCCGATATCAATAGCATTACCAAGTCCAGCAATGCCTGTAACATCAACTAAGTCAACAATAGGGCCGTTTTCCAAACGATCTTGTGTTGTGCGTTGGAAAGAATATATAGCACCTGGTGCTGTTGCTAGACTATTGGGATTGTATCCTGGTGCACCAACAACTGCATTTAAATTAGTGAACCCTTGCGATAAACTTGTACCAAATCTTGAATACAGCACCGGTGTGTTGGGAGAAAGTGTGTTATCTTCAACATAAACAGAAGTTTTTTCTAATACTTCCCACTTATCGTTGCCGTTGTTATCTACCCAAACTTTTGCACCCGGTAACAAGTTTTCTGCAAAAGGCAGTGTTGCAATATCAGATGCTTGCTTAACACGAGACGACTGTAACACCAGTCCTATACCTTTTGCAGTTATTGATGTTTGTGTTCCAGTAAATGCATAATCAATTGTTACAGTGCGAATTGTTGGCACACTGCGTACAATATAAGATCCGTTAATATCTGCATTAAATTCTTTAATAATAAGTGTATCACCAACTGCAAGATTGTGCGCTGTATCAAATGTTACTGTGCTACGATTGTTAAGATCGTCTGCCACTTGAGATATAATACCCGGTGTTTTTTCGCAAACATAAACATTCCAATCATATGCATTGCTTTTAGCAACCCAGATACTAGTTCCAATTGAAATATTATCAATTATATTAGCTAAAGCATTAGAATCAGTTAAATCAAATTCAGTATAATCAACATCCTCTAAGTTGACATAACCAGCAGATGGCAAAGAGTTATCTGGTATAACAGAAGTTGTTGGTAATATGTTAGGAGAAGTTATAGGATAACTGCTACTATAGATATTATTAACTTCTACTGTTTGGTTTGCTTCGCTTGATTG
>Ga0075463_10000386_pt1 | contig 14264 bp, 12 predicted proteins | sample DEB08_DNA_14_FD_77579 | JGI IMG/M metagenome (GOLD analysis project Ga0075463, IMG submission 77579) | Aqueous microbial communities from the Delaware River and Bay under freshwater to marine salinity gradient to study organic matter... | ecosystem: Environmental > Aquatic > Marine > Coastal ...
CCCCTCCGTCTGGAAGTCCTTTAGTAGGTATTCCAAACGACTTTAGAAGGGGTTGGTTTTCAATAACCACAGTAAACACTGGAGCTACGTTTTCAAGTCAATTTGCAGGTGTTTTTTATTATATGGCTGACTTATTTATGGCTACAGAAAACCATGTTTTCACCGTAAATGTAAGCCCAACTGTAAACACAATTCCATATACAATTGAAATAATAAGGGAAAACAATCAAGAGGTTTTTGCAAGAAGCGAAAACAACACAGGTAATAGTTCTTTGTCAATAGAAATATTTACTGACCCTAATTCACCTTTTTCTCCAACTGGAAATAGATTGAACAGAGTTGATTTACATAATTTTGCAACTCAAACATTTACAAATGGTAGAAATAGATTTTACGCAAGAATAAGCTGCAAGGCAGATTTAACTGTTGGTTTATCATACGATTTAGTGAGAACTTGGACAGCTCAAGTAGGTCAAGGTGGAGGAACTGAAACGCATAGCGGTAGAATGACAATGAATAATAATATTTTAATTAATTCAAAGTTCATTACTATAAACGACCAAATACCAAAACTTAAAGTGAAAGATTTTTTAAATGGTTTATTTAGGAAATATAATTTATTAGCGCGTTTAGATTATCAAGGTGAGCTTGTTGTTGAAACATTAGACAGTTATTATGAATCTGGTCAAACTCATGACATTACAGAGTTTGTAGAGACTGACCAACATACTGTAGGTGATGCTATACCATTTAGTGAAGTAGATTTTGAATATTCAGAACCTAAAAGCATATTGGCGCAACAGTTTGAGTTAATTAATAATCAAAAATATGGAGAGCTAAACTTTGTGTCAGTAGCAAGTAAAAAGAATATATATCAAATTAAATTACCTTTTGAGAGCATGATTTATGAAAGGCTTTTTGACCAAGGGAGTGGAGCTTCAACAAGTATTCAAATAGGAACATTTTTAAATATTGATTTGCAGCCAGACTTAGGCAAGCCATTAATGTTTTATGGAATTAATCAAGATTCATTAGGCACTACAGGTATTAATTTTGTAAATGCTACAAGAGAAGATTTATCTAATGGTGGTCATGATAACGAAACTTTAAATAACTACTGGATTCCAAGTGCTTACAATGAGTTAGGCACATCATCAACACCGCCAGCATATAATTTAAACTTCGGTAGTGAAATAAACACTTATACTCTTACAGATTATTCTGGAACTAATAACAGCTTATTTCAGTTGTATTATGAAAATTACATTACAAGAGTGTTTAACACAAGAACAAGAATATTCAAGTTCTCTGCTATACTTCCATTAAAAGTATTATTGAATTTAACCTTAAATGATTTAATAGTAATTGGAACAAGAGCATATACAATAAATAAAATGACTACAAAACTACAGTCAGGCGAAACGAATTTAGAACTATTAAACGAGCCATCATGAAAACAATATTAGAAGGATTACAATTTTGTAAAGAGAATAAACTTTACGATAAACATATTAGAATAGCATTAGGCCTTAATAAAGTGCCAACAACATTCAAAGAAGCGTTTAACCATTTAAGATTAAGAAAATGAAAACAATTAACTATACAGTTGATATAAATACTAAAACTTCTTCTGTTAAGCAAGGGGAGAAAGATGTTAAAGGTCTTGGTAAAACAACTAAAAAAGTTTCTAAAGATGCAACTAAAAACTTAAATGCAATGGGTGGAGCTTTAAACGCTTTACCAGCTCCAATACAAAGAATTGTAATGGGTTTCAAGACCTTAAAGACTGCAATTGCTTCTTCTGGTATTGGTTTGTTTCTTGTTGCTGCTGGAGCATTAGCTGGATTATTTACAGCTGCTACTAAAAAAGGTGCTGAGTTTGCAAAACAAATGTCAACACTAAGAGCTGTTTCTAACGCTTCTGCTGAGGAAATGGATGCTCTTTCTGCCTCAGCTAAAGAACTTGGAGCAACAACACAATTTACAGCTATACAAGTAGGCGAACTACAAACAGAGTTTGCTAAAATGGGTTTTACTACTGACCAAATATTAGCTTCTACTAAAGCAACATTGGATTTAGCTGCATCAATGGAGGTTGACCTTGCTTCTGCTGCAATGTTAGCAGGTTCAACAGTAAATGCATTTGGATTAGAAGCTGAAGACACTCAAAGAGTTGTTGATGTTTTAGCTAAAAGTACAAGTTCAAGTGCTTTAGATTTTACAAGTTTACAAGAAGCATTAAAAAACGTTTCTCCAGCTGCAAAAGCTACTGGTAGAACTATTGAAGAAACATCTGCTTTGCTTGGTGTTCTTGCTAACAATGGTGTTAAAGGAGGAAGAGCTGGAACAGGTTTATCAAAAGCATTTATTGAATTAAATAAAAAAGGAATACCACTAAATGAGGCATTAGATAAAATTAAGAATAGTTCAAACGGTTTAAATACTGCTTTAGGTCTTGCTGGTAATATAGGAGGTCGAGCTTTATTGTCTTTAGCTGATAAGCAAGGTGAAATTAAAGATTTAACAGAGCAATTTAATAATGCAGCTGGAGCAGCTCAAGCTATGGCAGAAGTTAGGCTTGATAACCTTGCAGGAGATACTACTAAATTAAATTCAGCTTGGGAAGGTTTCTTGCTGTCTTTAGAAGATGGCGAAGGCATATTTAGTAAAATATCGAGAGTTTTTGTTCAGGGGTTAACAAGTATAATAACAAAAGTGACTAAAACCTCAATAGTTTTTGGTGCTTTTGTAGGAGAAATACAAGATTCATTTGAAGTTGCTGGTAGAGTAAAATTATTTTTTGTAAGAGCATTTGAGGGGATATCTTTTGCAGGATTAAAATTAAAAGAAGCATTTTCTAAGATTCCTTTTATAGGTGATAAAATAGATAAAACAAAACTTGAAGAAGATAAAAAAGCTATTGTTAATAATTTAAAAGATATTGACAAACAACTTGCTGTTTATGCTAAAAAAGCCGAAGAAAGACAGGCTGAAGGTACTTTCATGGAGAGGGTTAGAAACAGGTTAAAGAAAGCAGAACACGAAAAACTTTTAAAAGAAGAAGCAGAAGCGGAAGAAGCAGCAGCGCAAAAACAAGCTGAGTTAGATGAAGAAGCATTAGCTAAAAGAAAAAAAGCTTACCAAAAGTATTTAGCATTTAGAAATAAATTAGTTAAGAGACAAGAGGACTTTGACGACAAGACAGAAGAAGAAAAACTTGCAAGGCAAAAAGAAAGAGATTTAAAAGAATTAGCAGCTTTAAAAGTTTCAAGTAAAAAGAAAGCAGAAGCAAGGTTGTTAATAGATAAATTCTATGCAGATAAGTTTTTAGAACTTGAAAATAAAAAACAAGCAGAAGCTAAAAAAATAGAAGAAGCAGCAAGACTTGAAAGAGAAAAGAAACAAAGAGAAGAGCAAGAGGAAAATTTAAAAGCGCAACAAGATGAGTTAGCAAGAGAGGAGCAGCAATGGAACTTATTGCAACAAATAAGGAACACAGCTGAAGAGCAAGAGCTGCTTGACCTAACGCAACAATATGAAGCAAAATTTGCTTTAGCACAAGGCAATGCTGAATTAGAAAAAGCATTAGAGGAGCAGCAGCAGATTGATTTAGCAGCGATTGAAGATAAATATTTAAAAGAATCAATAGAAGCAAACAAAAAAGCTGATGAAGAGAAAAAGGACAGCGACAATGCACTTAAACAAGCAAAAATAGATAATCAAGTTGCTATATTATCTGCAACAAGTTCTATTTTATCATCAATTGGTCAAATTGCTAATGCTTTTGCTGGAGATGACGAAGAAAGAGCAAAGAAAGCATTTAATATAAATAAAGGTTTAGGAATAGCACAAGCAATAATATCAACAGCTCAAGGTATTATGAACGCTTACACTAATCCAGTAGACGTAGCAAGTGGTTTAGCTATTCCAAAAAGTATCGCAATAGGTGTAGCTGGAGCAGCTCAAATTGCTACAATAGCAGCAACTAAGTATAAACCTACTGGCGGAGGTTCATCATCAGCTGGAGCAGCAGCAGTAGCAGCCGCAACACCAAGCACAACAACTCAAGGTGGCGGAGCAGGAACATCACCAAGTCAAGCACCAAGTTTTAACGTAGTAGGTCAATCAGGTTTTAATCAAATAGCTGGCGCATTAGGACAACAAGGACCAGTACAAGCGTTTGTAGTTTCTGGAGATGTAACTACTGCACAAGAATTACAAAATAATACAATTACACAAGCAACATTTTAAAACAAAATACAATGGATATAATAGAATTAATATTAGATGAAGATAGTGAAGGGCTAACTGGAATCGAAGCCATTTCAATCGTAGAATCTGGCGCAATTGAAAGCGACTTTATTTCACTATCAGAACAAGAAATAAAATTGGCTAAAGTAGATGATGAAAAGCGTTTACTAATGGGAGCTGCTTTAATACCTAACAAACCAATCTTTAGAAAGAATGGAGAGAATACTTTTTACGTTTACTTTTCTGAGAAAACAGTAAGAAGAGCAAGCGAGTTATTCTTTCAAAATAGTATGCAGAACAACGCAACTTTAGAACACGAAATGGAAATTAACAACTTAACTGTTGTTGAATCTTGGATTGTAGAAGATACTGAAATGGATAAAACTAAAAAATATGGTTTAAGTGTACCAAAAGGAACTTGGATGATTAGTATGAAAGTAGAAAACGAAGACGTTTGGAAGAACTATATAGAAACTGGTAAAGTAAAGGGTTTTAGTATTGAAGGTTTTTTTGCTGACAAAGCACAAGTAAAAGACCCAAGTTTAAAATCTGAATGGAGTAAAGAACTACAAGAGATAGAAGAGGCTGAGGCTGAATATATGCTTAGTAATATTAAGGCTTTAATTAAAAAAGACAAAAGAACTAAGTCTGGTAAAAGAACAGAGCTTGAAACATTTAACGACTATCCTGATGCGGTAAGTAATAATGCTAAAAGAGGTATAGAACTAAATAAAAAAATCAACAATAAATGCGCTACTCAAATAGGTAAAATTAGAGCGCAACAATTAGCTAACAAAGAAAACATTAGCGTTGAAACCTTAAAAAGGATGCATAGCTATTTAAGCAGAGCGCAAGAGTATTATGATGAAGGAGATACAAAAGCTTGCGGAACTATTAGCTATTTATTGTGGGGTGGTAAAGCTGGTTTAAGATGGTCTGAAAGTAAATTAAAAGAACTTGAAAATAATAAGTAATAAATACTATGACTTATTGTTAGGTAATTCTTGTGAAGACTTATTTAATTATTACAAAGTAAATTTTATTCATGGTTTAACTAAAAATGATTGTGAGTGTTATAATGAAACTAATACTGATGCTTATATAGCTGGCATGAGCAATGAAACACCTAATAAAGAAGTAAGTGAAAAACCTTATGTATTTATTAATTTAAAAAGACTAAATAAAACCTTTGAAGATTACCTTCTTTTTTTTCATGAGTTTATGCACTTATCGTTTAGGTTGCATAACTGGGATGTAAACAAAGAAGAAGAGATTATCACATGGGCAGAATTAGAAACAATAAAAACAATTAAAAAACTAAACAAATGAAAAGTAAAAGATTTAAAACACCAAGTAACTCAAGTCCAAGCAATAGCAGAAGGGGTTGTTTATGTTCTGATAATACTTACAGCAGCAAATGTTGTGACGGAAGTTTGCAAGCTCAAGGCATTGGAAACATAACTGGAACACCAGAATAAAAATAAAGTTGCAAAAAAATATAACAGTAAAGGTTTTCAAACGTTTATAGATATATACTCAAATTATGAAAGCAAACGACATACTAAACAAAATAAAAAATATTGTTGGTGAAAAAGTTGAACTTTCTGAAAACAAAATAGAAATGGCTGAAGTTACTTTAGAAAATGGAACTGTACTTGTTGCAGAATCGTTTGAAGCTGGTAATTCAATATTCATTAAAACAGAAGATGAGCAAATTGCTTTACCTGTTGGCGAATATGAATTAGAAGGTGGTAAAATTTTAGTTGTTGTTGAAGAAGGTTTAATTGACAGTATTAAAGAAGCTGCTGAAGAAGAGGTAGCTGAAGAAGAACTTTCTGAAGAGTCTAAAGAAGTTAAAGAAACTGAATTAGAAGAAGAAGAAAAAGAAGAAATGAACTACGTTACTAAAGAAGAATTTACATCTGCTGTTGAAGAAATCAAAGCAATGATAGACGAAAAACTTGGTAACAAAGAAGAAATGAAGGAAGAAGTAAAAGTAGAAGAAAAAGAAGAACTTTCTGCTGTTGCTCCTGAACCTGTAAAACATAATCCTGAAGCTGAAGTTGATAGTAAAATGAACTTTAAAATTTCTGAAAACAGAATTAAAACAACTAAAGACAGGGTTTTTGATAAAATTTTTAACAATAATTAATATAAAATAAAATGGCTAATAGTTTAAATAGTTTAACTACTACATATGCTGGAGAGTTCGCTGGGAAATACCTAAGCGCAGCTTTATTATCAGCTAACACAATAGACAAAGGCGGAATTGAAGTGAAGCCGAACATTAAGTATAAATCAGTAATGAAAAAAGTAGCAACTGGTGCTGTAATAGCAGATGCAAGTTGTGATTTTACTAAGACTGACGATGCAGTAACAATAACTGAAAGAATCCTACAACCGAAAGAATTTCAAGTAAACCTTGAATTTTGCAAAAAAGACTTTGCATCTGACTGGGAAGCGGTTCAAATGGGATACTCTGCATTTGATAATATGCCACCACAATTTTCTGATTACATTATCGGACACGTTGCTGGTTTAGTTGCAGAGAAAACAGAGCAGACTATTTGGGAAGGTGTTGATGGTAGCGGTCAATTTGATGGCTTGGCTACTTTAGCTTTAGCTGATACTGACGTTCTTGATGTAACTGGAACAACTGTTGATGCTGCTAATGTTGTGGCTGAATTAGGTAAAATTGTTGATGCAATACCTTCTTCACTTTATGGTAAAGAAGACGTACACATTTACATTTCACAAAACATAGCGAGAGCTTATGTTAGAGCATTAGGTGGATTCGCTGCTACTAATAGCGGTGTTAACGCTCAGTCGCACATGTGGTACGGTGATGGCGCGCTTTCTTTTGATGGTGTTAAATTATTCGTTGCTAACGGTCTTAATGATAACACTGCAATGGCTGCTCAGAAATCTAACTTATTCTTCGGAACTGGTTTACTTTCTGACATGAACGAAGTGAAATTAATAGACATGGCTGACATTGATGGTTCTCAAAATGTAAGAATTGTAATGAGATATACAGCTGGTGTTCAATACGGAATCGGTTCTGATATTGTTCTTTACCACGTTTAAGAAATAAAATAATAATTAGGGAGCTGCAATGCTCCCTTAATTTAAAATTAATAACAAATGGCTTGCGATTTAACACAAGGTAGAAAAGTACCATGTAAAGACGTAATTGGCGGAATAGTTAGAGCTTGGTTCGTTGACTTTGGAGACTTAGGAACGGTAACTAAAACTGACGATGAAATCACTGATTTATCTGGAACATTTACTTGCTACCAATACGATTTAAAAGGCACTAACAGTTTAGAAACTGCTATTACCTCAAGTAGAGAGAATGGAACAACATTCTTTGAAGAAACATTAACTTTAACTTTACCTAAACTATCTAAAGAAGATAATAAGGAACTTAAGCTAATGGCTTACGGTAGACCTCACATTGCTGTAGAGGACAGAAACGGAAACTTTATGCTTTGCGGTTTAGAGCATGGAATGGATGTTACGGGCGGTAGTATAGCTACGGGTCAAAATTTTGGTGACCTTTCAGGTTACTCATTAACGCTTACTGGACAAGAGCTTGAACCAGCTAACTTTATTAGCGGTGGAACTTCTGCTGACCCTTTTGCTGGAATGAGTTCTGCAACGGTGACTGTAACTGTTGGAACTAATAGTTAAAAAAGACGCGATTAATATAATTGTGTGATTCATAATATATAGTTTGATTGGAGGGGAGGAAGTGATTATCCTCCCCTTTTTTTATTTAAAAATATGCAAATATTAACTACAAGTGGCACACGAATTATTAACTTTATACCAAGAGAAACAATAACTGGTACTAAAACTTATAAATTAGTGATAAAGTCAGAAGCTCAAAATAAAGTTATATTAACAGACGATGCAGCAACATTTTCTGAACTGGATTACTATTACCAATATTCAACGACACAAGCATTAGTTGAAAATAATTACTATACTATTACAATCACCAATACAACAGATAACGCAATAATTTTTAAAGACAAGATGTATTGTTCAGACCAAACACTTTCAGACTATGAAATTTCAAACGGTGTTTATATAGAACAAAGCACAGGAGACAATCAATTTGTACATTATGGATAATTTACACTTAATACAATTAAATCAATACGAACGACCAACTATTACAGAAGAACGTAATAGAAATTATGTATCAATAGGAGATAACAACGACTATTACCAATGTTTAATAGATGCTTACATGGATAGCACTACAAACAATGCAGTAATTAACGGAATAGTCAACCAGATATACGGAAAAGGATTAGACGCTACTGATTCAGCTGAAAAGCCTGACCAGTATGCTCAAATGAAAAGTTTAGTTAAACCTCACGATTTAAGAAACGTTTGCCAAGACTTAAAGTTATTAGGAGAGGCTGCTTTTCAAATTACTTACAATGGAAATAAAATATCAGCAATAACACATTTCCCAAGAGAAACGCTTAGAGCTGAAAAGATGAATGACAAAGGCGAAATAAAAAATTATTTTTATTCTGCTGATTGGTCTAAGGTCCAAAGAAATACTAAACTAAAAAAGTTTCCTGTTTTTGGTAGTGGTGGACAAAATGAAATTTATATTATTAAAAGATATGTAACTGGTTTTTATTACTATTCACCAGCTGACTATAATACTGCTTATGCAACACTTGAAAAAGAGATAGCTGACTACTTGATAAATGATGCAATGTGTTCATTTTCAGGCACTAAAATTATAAATTTTTCTAATGGTATTCCTGATAGGGAAAAACAATTAGCCATAAAAAATGACATAATGTCGAAGCTGACTGGTAGTTATGGCGAAAAGGTAATTGTAGCATTTAACAATAACGCAGAAAGTAAAACGACTATTGATGATGTAAGTTTAACAGATGCTCCAGAACATTACTCTTATTTAAGCGAAGAATGTTCAAAAAAAATTATGTTAACTCACAGAGTTACTTCACCATTACTTTTAGGTTTATCTTCTGCTAATGGTTTTTCAAGCAATGCTGATGAAATAGAGAACGCCTCACGGCTTTTTAATAACATAGTTATACAACCTTACCAAAACCTTTTAATTGATTGCTTAGATACAATTTTAGCAGTAAATGACATTAGTTTAAATCTTTACTTTAAAACTATTGAACCTTTAGAGTTCATGGATTTAGAAAACGTTGAAGGTGAAGAAGCTGTTGAAGAACAAACTGGAATAAAAGAAGAAGAAGAAAACACCGCAGAACTCGAAATGATGGCTTCTAAAAGCTTTTCTTCACAAGAAGATAAAGAACTACTACAAGAAGCGTTAAACGAGCTTAAAGGCGAGGTAATGGATTCAGAGCAATTTGAAATAGTTGATATTAGAGATGTAGACGATGAAAACGAAAGTGTTGAGGATTGGGCAACCGATATGATTCAGCTTAGTGATACTATAAAAAGCAAAGAAGATGGCTTTTCTGTTTTAGATAAATCTTTTTACAAAGTAAGATACAAATACCAAGTAGGGTCAAGAAAAGCATACAAGACAAGCGGAAAAGGTAAAAATAAAAAAGCTAATAAGTCAAGAGACTTTTGTATTGAAATGATGAACAGAAGCAAGGCTGGTATAGTTTACAGATTAGAAGATATTGACAAAGCGAGTAGAACAATGAGTTTTGCAGCTGCTAAATTACCAAGACATAATTTACAGAACTACGATTTGTTTAAATTTAAAGGCGGTGTTTACTGCAGACATAAATTTGTACAAGTATTGTATAAAGTTAAAAACTTAGATGACAAAGGGAGTAAAGATTTAGAAGACTATAAAAAAACTAAATCAATTCCAAAGAGTTACGAACCGAAACCGAGAGGGCATAAAGAAGCAAAAAAAGCTCCTGTTAACATGCCAAATAATGGACATCACCCAAATTATGCAGGAAAATGAGTAAAGCACTATTTGTAACAAGACATGATATATCAGTATTTACAGCTGCTAATGGTAACATTGACAATGATAAAATATTACCTTATATAAACCAAGCGCAGGACATTCACATACAGAATTATCTTGGAACAGATTTATATAATAAAATACAAGCTGACATAGTTAGTAGTAGTTTAGCTGACCCTTATTTAAGTTTATTAAATGACTATATTAAACCAATGCTATTACATTGGAGCATGGTCGAGTATTTACCTTATGCTGGTGTTAACATTGCTAACGGTGGTATATACACAAAGAATCCTGAAAACAGTACAGCACTTACAAAAGAGCATGTTGACTACTTAATACAAAAGTCAGAAAGTACAGCACAATTTTACACGAGAAGGTTTATTGATTATATGCAAAGTGGAATAGCACCTTCAAACTTTCCAGAATATTACAGCAATACACAAGCAGATATGTATCCAGATGACGTTGCAGAAAATCAAACTTGGGTACTTTAAAATAAAAAACTATGAGTGACACTTGGGGTAAAGGTTCAGTAAATAACAATATAGGTTGGGGACAGGCTGCTGGTAGTGCGACTAATGATTGGGGTAAATCTCAGAAAGAAAGTTGGGCTGGTCAAACAGATATTGTTGGCGTTGCTTCTGTTTCCATTACTTATTCATCAAGCGCATTTTGTTCTGATGCAAGCGACCCTACACCAACTATAAGTAATAACGCTGGTGCTGGGACATTTAGTTCAACTGCTGGTTTAGTTTTTATTAGTACGACTACAGGCGAAGTTGATTTAGATGCTTCTACCGCTGGAGCAACTTATTTAATTACCTATACAGATACAGATGCAGCAACTGCAACGTTTAGTTTAACAATTAATGATTTAGACAATGCTTCTTTTGCTTATTCTGCGAGTAGTTACGAACCAACAGATGCAGACCCAACTCCAACTATTACAGGATTAACAGGTGGAACATTTAGCGGCACAACTGGTTTAGTAATTAATTCAACTACTGGTGAAATAGATTTAAGTGCTTCTACTGTTGCGAATCATACAGTTACTTATGATACTACTTCAAGCGGTTCAAGTGTTTGTCCAAATACATCAACACAAACTGTAGAAATTGCTTTGGCTGGTATTTCAAATGTGTATAGTATGAACTTCGATTCTGCAAGTTCGGATTACATAGATGCTGGTAATGATAGTAGTTTAAATTGGGGTACTGGTGACGGAAGTGTTTCTTGTTGGTTTAAAACAACTCAAAATGTATCGGGTGCAGTTGATTTAGTTATAAAAGGTGGATTTAGTACAGGTGGTAAAGCATATATTTTATATTTAGATGCAAGCGAAAAAGTTGGTTTTTACTTAGACGATAATGTTTCACCAACAACACCCGCTCAAAGCTCTGGTTCTGTTGCAGATGGTAATTGGAAGCACGTTGTAGGAGTTAGAGAAAGTGGAAGTATTAAACTTTATTTAAACGGTTCGTTAGTAAGCACTCAAACCGATTCAACTGGAAATATTGATTCAACAGATAATTTAATTATAGGAGCTGGAACTAATGCAAGTAGTGGAGCGATAGGTAATTTCTTTGATGGAATTATTGACGAGGTAGCAATCTGGAACACAGCTCTAACATCTACACAAGTATCGGAGATATATAACGCAACAGGAACTAATTTAACTAAAGACTTAACCACAGTATCAGGTTCAAACCTAATATACTGGAATAGAATGGGAGATTAATATGAGTACACAGTTTACAAATAGACAATGGCGATTGCCTAACAATGAGAATAAAGATAAGCAGAGTAACTATTCTATGTATATAGATAGCACTCCATACATAAAAAGCTCATTATCTGTAGATGAATTAAATGAAATTACTATTTCTTTATGGTTCAAAACTTCTATAAGTAACCAAAGTGATGGAGTTTTAATTTCTTTTCCAGAAACTACAAGCGCAACAGGTCTTGATATTTCTTTCCAATATTCAAATCCAAATGAAAAAATAAGATTTAACACTTACACACATTCAAGTAATAATAGAGTAGAAGCTAATTTTAATTATAGTGACAATAATTGGCATCATTTAATATGTAGTTATAATGGTTCTGTTCATAACATATATATAGATGGCGTTTTAAAAGCATCTGAATCGGCTTCAGGAACTTTAAAAAATGCACAAAATGAATTTTTTATTGGTGCATTTAATACTACATATCCATCATTAAGAGCTGATAATACATTTTTTGACCAAGTATGTGTTTTTAATTATCCACTTTCTGATGGTGGTGTTTCAGTAGGTCAAACTGCTACAGGTCAAATAGCTACATTGTATGGTGGTGGTTCTGCTATAGGTAATCCAATGTCGTTAAGTCCAGCTCCTGTTGCTTACTATCCTTTAGGTGACCAAGATGCTTTTAATGGAGCAGAATATTTGACACCCAACTCTTCTCTGAAAGACTTTGTTTTTGATTTTGGTGGTGGTAATACTGGCGAAAGAATTAATTTAAGCTCTTTTGATTTGGGTTTAAATTCAACTATAACTTTCTGGATGAATAGACCTGGTGCAATTCAAGATGTTATTTTAGGAGAAGATAGTTATAATTATGGTTACCTTATGTATGCAGACTATAATAATATATATATTAGAATTGATAATAATTATGCAATTTATAACAATTTTATGGATATTAATAAATGGTACAATATAGTTATTGTAAGACAAGGAGATAGCATTGAAGTTTTTAGGAATAATACTTCTTTAGGAACGCAAACAGGATTTGGCACAACTGTCAATACTAAATTAGATACTATTGGAGCTAAAACAAGTGGTGCAAGTGCGTTTGAAGGTAAACTTTCAAACATTCAAATATTTAACACAGCACTACCAACAACAGGTTCTAACTCAGTAGAAACTCTTTACAACAATGGTTCTCCACTTACTTCAATGAGTGGATTTACCTCTTTACAAGGTTGGTGGAAGTTAGATGCTTCTGCTACTTATGATGGTTCTAACTGGACTATACCTGATGACAGTTCTAATTCAAACGATGGCACAAGCTCAGGAATGACACAAGCCAATTTAGTACAAAGTGATTTAAGTTTTAAAAGTGGTTACTCTCCGTTTGCTTTAGATTTTGATGCTGCGAGTTCAGATTATATATCAACAACAGCTTCTATAAGTGGGTTTTCAAGTTTTACAATTTCAGCTTGGGCTAATGCTGAAACTTTAACAACCGCAGATACTTTAGTAGGTCAATGGAGAAACGGCAACACGTCTAACTCTGCTTTTTTAATGTATTTAGTTAGTAATACAATGCACTTTTATATAGGTTCAGGCAGTTCAGCAATTTTAGCTGGTGGTGACACTACTCTTTCTACTGGTCAATGGTATCACTTTTGCGCTACTTGGGATGGAGCAACAACTAAATTATATATAAATGGAGTTCAAGAATCAACTACTGGAAGTGCATCAAGTATTAACACAACAACTGTAGATTTATTAATAGGAGCTTATAATAATAGTGCTGGAACAGGTGTTGAAACAGCAAAAACTTGGAACGGTCAAATGTCCAATGTTTCAATCTGGAATAGTGCTTTAACATCTACACAAGTAACAGAAATTTATAATGAAGGAGTTCCCCAAAATCTAAATAATCATAGTGCCTATTTAAATCTTGTAAGCTGGTGGCAGTTAGGAAGTAATAGTTCTTTTAATACTAATTGGACTGTGCTTGATGAAAAAGGCAGTAACAATGGAACGTCTGTAAATATGACTGAAGCGGACATTGTAGATGGTGTTGGAAGTTATGCTAATGGTTTAAGTTCTGGAATGGGTGGAGATGAAGTGATAGGTGATGCACCTTACAGCACAGCAAACTCGCTTAGTGTAAACATGGATGTAGAAGATAGAACAACAGACACGCCAAGTTAAATAATATTAAATAAATAAAAATGAACAATAAAACATACATAATTTGTAATTTGTCAGACAGCAACCTTGTGCTTTTTTCACAAGTAAATCAAAGTTCTGCGCAATCTGTAAGAAGG
>Ga0075463_10000389_pt1 | contig 14204 bp, 17 predicted proteins | sample DEB08_DNA_14_FD_77579 | JGI IMG/M metagenome (GOLD analysis project Ga0075463, IMG submission 77579) | Aqueous microbial communities from the Delaware River and Bay under freshwater to marine salinity gradient to study organic matter... | ecosystem: Environmental > Aquatic > Marine > Coastal ...
ACTTACTAACACCGGTAGCACTACTTTTACAGTTGAAGACGGGTATATAGTATTAACAGAAGTTTCTGAAAGTTTAAATTTCCCATCAGATGCATCTGCTTCAGCAGCAGGAGTACCTCTAGGAGGACTATACAGAAACGGAAATGCAATTTATATAAGAACAACATAAAATGTCTTTAACCTATTCACATCTTTCCGGATCAATAGTAGTATTAGGGTCTATAACTGCATCTGGAGGATTTAGCGGGAGTGTAACAGTAGATGAAACATCTATAAATCATAATAATTTAAACAATTATGAATCTACTAGACACATAGATCATTCTGCTGTCTCTATAAATGCCGGATTAGGATTAACAGGAGGAGGAACAATACAGTCAGACAGAAGTTTAGCTTTAGATGGTACAAGCGGATACTTTACTAGCAGTGTACAAACAGTTATAAGTTCAAATAATTTTGCTACTAGAACCTCCAATGTATTCACCGGATCACAAAACATAACAGGATCGTTAATACTAACAGGTAGTGCCGACATAGACGGAGATATAAATGCCACCGGAGATATTACAGCATACTATTCTTCTGATGAAAGACTTAAAGAAAACATTACCCGTATACAAAGTCCATCAACTAAAATAAAGTTAATACATGGAGTAGAGTTTGATTGGGTTCCTAAGAAAGGCATTCATAATAACAAAGGACGTGATGTAGGAGTAATAGCTCAAGATATAGAAAAAATATTACCGGAAATTGTTATCACTAAAAAAAATGGTTATAAAGCAGTTAATTATGAAAAATTAGTTGCTCTTCTTATAGAAGTAAATAAAGACCTTTTAGAAAGAGTTGAAGAATTAGAACGAAAAAAGTTGTAAGACTACTATTTTTTTCTTATATTATAAAAAAGAACTGTTATGTATATAGAAATAGAAAACTTTCTATCTAAAAAAGATTGCAAATATTTAATCAGCTTAATAGATAATAAACACGTAAGATCCACAGTAGCGGGACCAGAAGATAAGCAATCTGTAGAATCCGATTTTAGAACTTCATCTACATCTACATTACCTACAGACGATACTACTATTATAAAAATAAAAAAGAAAATAGCAAACTATCTTGATATAGATATATCTAAAGGAGAAGATATACAAGGACAGTTATACGAACCAGGGCAATACTTTAAACCTCATCATGACTACTTTTCAGGAGACTCTTATACAAATCACTGTCTCTCTTCAGGTAACAGAACTAACACACTAATGATCTTTCTGAATGATGATATGGAAGGGGGAGCGACAGCTTTTCCAAATATTAATAAAAAAGTAAAACCTAAAACAGGTAAGGCAGTCGTATGGGACGACATGGTGAATGGTGAATACCAACCTGATACACTACACGAAGGGCAAGAAGTTATAAGCGGTAAAAAATACATAATCACTTCTTGGTGGAGAGAAAATGAATGGAACCCAGCTGAAGATTCAAGACTAGCTGTTGAACATTGGAAGAATTTAGAGAGTGAACGAGAGGGTAAAATAACTTTCAACCGTAAAGAAGACCTACCTAAACTTACTGAAGCAGGATTTAAAGTAGTACAGTGTCCTCAAGAAGCGTGGGGTATAATACAAGATGCTTATAGACTGCTAATGTTAAACCCACAACCAGAACAGGGAGTAGGTAGAGATATAATAGACGGCGGGGAGGTACCTACAGAGATGATGTCGTTCGATAATCTAACTAGTATTAGAGAATTATTACTAGAAAAGCTCAAACCAATACACCAAGAATTTTGCGGGGGACTAGACATAGAACCAGCAGCACTTTATGGAATTAGGTCATATAACAAAGGAGCAACTTTAGTAAACCATACGGATAGAATACAAACTCACCATGTATCAAGTATTATAATAGTAGATAAAGATCTTGACTGCGGGTGTAACCAAACAAAAGGAGTACCTAACGACTGGCCGTTAGAGTTTCATGACCATAACGGTGAAGTACATCAACTTTATGCCGAAATAGGAGATATTATTTTGTACGAATCTGCTACATGCCTACACGGTAGACCTACTCCGTTTAAAGGTAACTGGTATAGAAATTTTTATACCCACTACAAATTATCCGACTACGTATTTGAATCTAAATAGATATGGAATACATAGTAGTAAGTACAAGCAAGTGTAAGTACCAAGAATGGCAAATTAGACTGCTATACTGGTCACTCAAAAAAACCAACCAAGAAGGTAAGCTTATACTTCTTTTATCCGACGACATTAACCACGCCGGAGAAACCACAGACTTTAATTTTGACCCCTCTATAGAAATACACGAACTACCTGACTGGGCAAAAGAATGGGAGATTAAAGAAGGAGAATGGTGGGGCGGTATACCAAACAAATACGAAGCTATAAAATGGCTAACAGTAAACAGGCCCTTCAAACCAGACGATAGAATATTATTTCTTGACCCAGATATGATATTTTTAGAATCTATAGAACTGCATCCTAAAGATAATCAAATTATAGCCCAAGAATGGGTTGGTGCATACCCAGATAGAAAAGCCTTTATGTATCCATTTGCTCTAAAGTTTTCTACTTTAGAAACTTTCATAGACACCTATAAGGAAAAGTGTATAGAGTATAGAAGAGAGACTAAAGAATGGATTTCTGAGATGTATGGATTAGATGATGCTGCTTCTTTTCATAATATAGATATTGAATATAGAGAAGATTTAGGTAGATGTACTTTATGGAATAAAGATAGCTCTTCGAACCTATCTACTATTTTACATTTCCCAAATGCTATTGAATCAATAGAAAAAGAAAAAATATTTTTTAAACAAGACTATACTACTAAACCAGATCAAAAGATAGAATCTTTTAAAGCTAGAAATTTTACTGATAGTTTATTACTTTCCAATGTAGATCAAGAAAGAACTAACTACAGATACTATACTGATTTTCACGATAAAGATTTATTTAAGTTCTATACAGGAGAGGACGGTTACGTTTTATATGAAAAATGGCCGGGAGGATTTAATAATATAAGAATGTCTTTTGAGTTGGCTGTATGTATAGCTTTTATTCTAAATAGAACCCTAGTTTTATCACCAAGACAGAGTTACTACTTACTGGAAGGAGAGTGTAATATAGAAGATTTCTTTGAAATAAAAGATTTAGGTATTAAATATTTAGAATATTCAGAATTTCAAAAATTAGAAAATATAGATCTCGATCATGAAGAAGTAAAAGAGATATGTAAAGTTTTTGATCAAAAAACAGATAGTGTAGTCTATAACTTTGAGAAGGTTATACCGCCTAGTAAGTTTTTGAAAGGTAGAGAATATAAGAACATTATAGAAGAAATTGACAATAAGTACGTATACTTTCACAGAAATTTACTTGGTAACTTCTATCAAATACTCTACACAAAACAATCTGAAAAACTTAAAACACTAATTACTAGACATGTAAAATATAGAAATAAAATATTCGACATTGGGTGGTTATTCGTAAATAGGTTAGAGGATAAGTCATACTATAGTGTTCATGTTAGAAGGAATGATTTTCAATATGAAGATTTACATATACCTTGTCAACAGCTATATGAAAATTTAAAAAAAGAAGTACCTCTAGGAAGTAAGCTGTACATTGCAACAGATCATAATGATGAAAGTTTTTTTGATTTACTTAAAGAAAATTATGAAGTATTATTTTTTAAAGACGTAGTAGCAGACTATCCTTATTTAGACTATGATGAAAACTGGATACCTATTTTTGAACAATTAATTTGTACAAGGGCAATAAAGTTTATTGGAACTGATCTTTCAACACTTTCTTCTTACATATATAGAATGAGAGGGTATATGAAAGATATTCAAAATAAAAATTATTACATTACAACAAAAGAGCATAACAAGGATAGCGACATCTACTTTGACTCAGCAGTTTCAGTAAACGGTGGATGGGCAAGAGAGTTTAGAAATGTTTGGGAGATAGACACGACTAAAGTATTTGTATCGATAGCTAGTTATTGTGATGGTGAAATTTTTAACACTCTTAAAAACCTATACAAATATTGCTCTAATACAGATAGAATTACTGTTTGTGTAAATCTACAAGATACAGAAGAAGTATACGAAAAATTAAAAAGTCTTAATTACCCAAACTTAAATATTATTTTTACAAAAAAAGAAGATGCTTTAGGAGTAGTAGTAGCTAGAAATAAGATTAAAGACCAAGTAACGAACGAACCATATTTCCTACAGATTGATTCACATTCAAGGTTTAAAAAAGATTGGAATATAATACTAATCAATCAGTACAATTCTCTAGAAGAACCTAAAGTAATATTAACATGTTATCCAAATGAGTACCACGTACCTGATGATGAAGAAAAATATCTTGAACTAGAATATAATGCACCACTAAAAATTAAAAGATTTCAACAACCAGAGTCCCCTGTGGATAATAGATGTAGGGCAACCAATTACGGCTCTCATGAAGAGCTTACACCTTTCAATGCTCAATGGTGCGGTGCAGGTTTTTTATTTACTAGATCTGAATGGCTAAAAGAAGTTAGAATACCGAACAACATACGATTTACAGGTGAAGAAGATTTTCAAACTTTTATAAGTTTTCTAAAAGGTTGGAACTTACGTACATTAACAGAAGCAGTTGTTTGGCATAATTACAACTACAAAGAATCAGTCAATGATGAACCATACAGAGAACATAATAATACATACCTTATAGATGATAATTCGGTAGAGCTTTTAAACGAAGCATTATTTAAAAAGGGGTATGAAAGATCGATAGAAGAATTAGAAGCGTATTTCAACATTACACTTAAAAAGCCTTCTACTACAAAAACTATATTCATAGCATTAACTAGCTTTATAGACAGTGACTTAAGAAATACTATTAAAAGCTGTATTAACCAGGCTAAGAACCCAGAAAGGTTGTCCTTTGGAATTATTCTTCAGTATAATAATGATAAAGAGACTAACGAAAGATGTATTGATGATCTTATAGACAAGTATAATATAAAGATTGAGAAATACTGGTATGAAGAATCTAATGGAGGTTGTTGGGCAAGAAATTTAGTTTCTAAGTTTTACAGTAATGAAGACTATTCACTTCAGATAGACTGTCATACTAGAATGGCTAAAGATTGGGATGAACATTTAATTAATGAGCACAAATCAATAGACAGTAAAAATATCATTTCTTATTTATCACCAGGATTTTCACATGACGAAGACACAGGCTTAGATTATAGTTTCCATAACATCAACAATAGAGACGTTCTTAACATACCAACTATAACAGAAATAACTAGTGAATACTGGCCAAAATTTCAAGGATATACAAATGAAATATCTACTAATTATAATAATAGAGAGGTTAGTATACTGTACTGCGGGTTTATTTTTGGACAAGGTAAATGGATAATAGATATAAAAAATGACCCAGAGCACTACTATACCGGTGAAGAGTTTATGTTATCGTTGAGAGCTTACACTAAGGGTTACAATATTTATCAACCTACCAAAGCTTATTCCTGGCATAGAAATAATCCAAAACATATTCACCATCATGGAGTATTTGAGGACCACGATAAAAGACATAAACACGCTATGGGAAGATTAAAGAAACTTATTGAAGGAGAAGATTTAGGAGAATATGGTTTAGGTAATGTTAGAAGTATAGAAGAGTATGAAAAATTCGCAAAAATAAATTTAAAAGAAAGACGTGTATATACTTAGTGCATATTTAGGACATAACGCATCAATGACGGTCGCTAAAGACGGAGATATATTAGAAGTTGTAGAATTCGAAAGAATTACTAATGTAAAAAACGGAGGTTGTTTAGCTCAAATAGGAGTTAAAAATCCTAAAATAATTATGACTTTGGTTAAAGATTACTTAAAAGAAAAGTACTCTATTAAGCATTTTGATTTATTATTACTCAACCACCTCTGTATAACAATGCTTAGAAAGCACCACTTTACCAGTACAAAACAACTTTTAAGATTCTTCGACTCAGATAGATATGAACTAGTACATCACCAACATGGTCATATGGCTTGTGCATTCTACCAGTCAGATTTCCAATATTCAAAAGGTGTAAGCTTTGACGGAGGAGGAAGCGATGGTAATTTTAATGTTTTTGAATGCCATAGGGATACTGGAATAAAACAAATTGACCAAATACAAAACCATACGATAGGTATGAGACTTTCTGAATTAGGACAGTACACAAAGTCTATTAGAAGAGAAAGAGATTTTTGGACAGATGGAGGTTTAGTATACCCTGGAAAGATTATGGGATTATCATCATACGGTAATGTTAGAGAAGAATGGTTAGAAGCATTTAGAGAATTCTACACAGGAGTATACCATGCAACAGAAGGAGACGGACTTAATGCTAACTACATTAAACTTAAAAAAGCATTAGACCTCCCAGATGAATACGAAGGTCAATTAGAGTATGATTTAGTAGCAACCTCACAAAGAATGTTTGAAATAAAGTTTGATGATTTAGTAGGAAAACATTATCAAGGAGAACAAAACTTTATTATAACAGGAGGAAGCGCACTCAACATTCTTAATAACCAAAGGGTAAGAAAGCACACAAACGTTTTTGTTCCTCCGAATCCAAATGATGCAGGATTAAGTCTTGGATTTATGTTAGATTACTTAAAACCAAAAAAAGCATTCGATGGTACTTTTGCTGGACCTGAAGTTTGGGATAAACATATGCTATCAGAGTACGTAGACAAGTATAATGGAGTGCCTTTAAATATAGATAATCTAGTAACAAAATTTATTGACGGTAAAATAATCGGAGTAGTAAGAGGAAGATCGGAATTAGGTCCAAGAGCATTAGGACATAGAAGCATACTCTGTCATGCAGCTGTACCTAATATGAAAGATATACTTAATAAAAAAGTAAAAAATAGAGAACCATTTAGACCGTTTGCCCCTGTATGTAGAGAAGATGATGCCGGTAAATTTTTTCAAATAACAGGGCCTTGTAAGTGGATGAGTTTTTGCCCTCCAGTAAAGCAAGAGTATCAAGAAGCCCTTAAGTCTATAACTCATGTTGACGGAACTGCAAGACTACAAACTGTAGATGGAAGAAATCCAAGCTTCATGTACTATTTACTAACTAGATTTCAAGAATATAACCAATACCCAGTTTTATTGAATACATCTTTTAACATAGCAGGTAAACCTATTCTTAACTCCTATAAAGATGCTATATGGATGTTAGAGAATACTGAAATGGATGCTCTAGTGTTAGATGACTATTTAATAGAAAAAAAATAATGGATAATTACTTTCTTTTCGGACTACAGAGGACCGGTACCAACTATATTAACCAGTTAATAAGAGAGAATCTTTACTGTAGGTATATTAATTCTTGTCCGCATACAATAGCACTATGGAAGCACAGTATAACTTGCCCTACTAATAATATAGAGAACATACCCACAATAGTAATACATAAAAATCCTTACTTATGGGTAGAATCTCTATGCTTTAGAACGAAAATGGATTGGTGCTTTACACAAAAAGGATTTGAAGCATCAGAAGGACCGGAAGAACTTATGGCAGGTTCCTCTAATAACTCTTTAAATATTAAAATTTTATGTCAAGCATATAAAAAATGGTACGAATCTTGGGTCGCTCCTAAACATAAAAATATTTATATTATAAAATATGAGGAACTTCTAATGAAAGAAACAAGAGAGGCTCATCTTAAAGTTATTTCTCAAATATTAAAACCAAATAAACAAAAGAGCATCTATGAAGATATACCTATGGGGGAGGTATTTTTAAGTCAAGATTTCGATCAAAAAAAATTAGAAAGGTACAGAAAAAACGAAACACTATATTTAACCCCTAATCATAAGAAAATCATAACAGAAACTATAACCAGGGGTATTTTAAATAGTCTAGGTTATCAACTACAGAATTAAATTAATTTAAAATAATAATATGTTAAAAAAGATTAAACTAATATACGATTGGAGTTATTTTCTCCCACCAAATCAAGATTACTCAGTACACAAAGGGACCTGTCTAGCTCACCAGCTTGATGAACTAACAGATATACATGAAGAATATGGTCTTGGAGAAACATACACCTCTGAAAATACTGTAATAAGACAATTATGGTATGATAATACTATGGTAGATTTTAACGATCTAGGCAACCAGTTAAACATGGAAGTAATTACTGTATCGTCTATTTTACAACCTCCTGGTAATACAATAGCTCTTCACAGAGATACTTTTTTTCAAATTAATAAAAGATTCCCAGACGATAAGAGATTAAAAGTAAGAGCAAACATCTATCTTGAAGATTGGAAAGTAGGACATATGATTCAGTATCAAGATATAAATGATCTAAATACATGGAAAACATCAGACAATTGGAAAGCAGGAGAAGGATATTTATGGTCATCAAAACCATTACACTTATCAGCTAATGCTGGTATGAAAGATAAGTTCACTTTACAAGTGTCTGGTTTTTATACAGGATAAAAATGTGGTTACATAAAGGAAAAGTTATAGAGAGCATAGAAGATATGCCAAAAGACACTTATGGTTTTATATATGAAGTTATTCATAATCCAACCGGTGATAAGTACCTAGGTAAAAAAGTTCTTCAATTTAATAGAAAATTGCCTCCACTCAAAGGTCAAAAAAGAAAAAGAAAAGTAGTTAAAGAATCTGATTGGAAAACTTATTATGGTTCACATCAAACTATCAAACAGCTATTAAAAGAAGGTAAACAAGAAGAGTTTTCTAGGGAAATCATACAATTCGTACCTACAAAAAAGCTTTTAACGTATTTTGAGTGTAAATACCTATTTATAAAAGAGGTACTAGAGCATGGAGAATATATCAACGACAATATATTAGCCAAGTTTTACCGAAAAGATTTTAACTATGAAACTAAGTCAGATAATACTTAAAGAAGAGAAAAACTGCGGATGTGGACAAACACCTTGTATCACATATGGGGTTAATGAAGAAAAGAATTACTCTAGATCAAGATTAATGAAATTAGCTAATGCTATGGGACCAGAAGCATTTACTGACGCTATCATAGATATGAAAGATGAAAATGTTCAAGATATGATTCTTGATGAATTAGGCTTTTATGAAGATGATAAAGGCCAATTGTTTACCGATAAAAAATAAATTATGATTAAATTAAGAGAGGTAATAGGATACCCATCATTACAGTACCACTTAGACAATGGTCTCTCATTACATGAGCATGTCTACCGTTATAACTCTGAAGCATTTATACAATTATTTGCTGAAGCAAGAGAAGCCGTTAGAAACGGTGATATTGAGTTAAACGAGGTAGATCAAGAGTTATTAGAGACTACTGATATTGGAGAGTATGCAGAATACAATGGAATGAGAGTTCCTTTAGATTTACCTATGGTATCCCCTAATTATAATCCTCTTTTTGAAATCGGCTGTTTAATTGATGAAATGATTGAGAACGATGAATTGATAGATGAAGCTACATCAATAGATGAAATGATTGATTTTGATCAAATAAAAGAGTTAGTAGAGTCTATAGGAGGAACAATCAATATGAACAAATTAAGAAAAGCTGTTAGTCTTCAAAACGAAACTTTCGATTATAACGGCTTTGAAATGCTAAAAGCATCAGTTGATTATATTCCAGAAGCTGAATATAGAGGAAAAAAAGTTGCACTTAACAAACCTAAAAGAGGTGGTAGTAAAAAATTCTACGTTTACGTTAAGTCAAAGAAAGGTAATGTGAAAAAAGTATCTTTTGGTGATACAGGTCTTTCAGTTAAATTAAAACAAAGAGGTGCAAGAGCATCTTTTGCTGCAAGACATAAATGTGCTCAAAAGAAAGATAAAACAAAAGCAGGTTATTGGTCTTGTAATATAGGCCGATATTGGAAATCACTTGGTGGCGGTTCTAACTTTTCAGGTTACTGGTAGGATGGAATTACCATGGCCACAGTTTAGAAATCAAAGACATATTCGTATTTTAACAGAAAATGAGCAAATGCGTCAATATAGATTTTATCTTGAAGCTCTAGCTGAACAAAACTATAGACAAAATAAAGGACCGGTACAAAGACAATTAAGATTACAAATAACAGGATTTCTATTACAGGAAGATTTATTTTTAATACAACAGGAAAACGGTTCAGGAATTTATATAACAGAATATGCCTAATTTACCGATATCGCAGCTATCACAGTCTACCGCTCTCCAAGGAGATGAACTCTTTGTAGACGTTCAGGGTGGTGTAACTAAGTATACTACTCTAGATAGCTTAGCAGCATTTACTACAAGCTCAATTCAGACCGAAGTAAACAATCTTACTGCAGCTACTTCTTCTTATTTAACCGCACATCAAGATACCGGTTCACTCATGGTAACTGGTTCTCTATCTGGCACATCACTAATATTCGAAAAAGGAGATACAACTACATATAATATAGATTTATCTTCTACGTTTATTACTCCATCCCAAACCAGTTCTTTAGTTGAATCTGCTTACCTTTCACTTTATTCAACACAATCACAACAACTAGAAACAGCAGAAGTTGCACAAGCAGTAACTTTCTCAAATATTTGGACACAGAGCGGAGTAAGTTTAGTTTCAGGTTCTCAACTTGTAATGGAAAAAGCAGGAACTTATCAATTTAGTTTCGTTGCTCAAATTACAAATACTGAAAACGCAGTCCACGATTCTTACTTTTGGTTAAAATTCAACGGAAGTAATTTTCCAAACTCAGCTACTCAAATGTCTTTACAACCAAGAAAGAACGAAAGTACCCCATCTGCTCAATTGATGACGGTGAATATAGTTAAAGTTGCTGATAACGATGGGGATTATATTGAATTATATTGGACAGGTGATAGTGATACTATACGGTTAAATGAAACTCCTAGTGATGGAGTTAAACCAGAAACACCTTCGGTAATTGCAAATATTGTTAGAGTAGGTTAATGAGACCTTACATAGAGGAAAAAAAAGACGGTTATATATTAAGAGAGTTTTCTAAAGATACTCCCTCATTCGAATTCGTATGGCATAGAGATAAAGAAGACAGATATATTATTCCTATACACGATACTGATTGGCAATTTCAATTAGATAACGATATACCACGTACATTACAGAAAAACAAACTATTTATACCTAAAGAGACTTATCATAGGTTAATTAAAGGAACAGGTGATTTGACTCTTAAAATTTATAAATTATGATAGAAGGTTTAATTATATCTATAATGCTTATTACAAGTATATTAATTATATTTAAAAATATAAAAAAACCAGGATGTCATAAATGTAACTGTGGTAATGAAACTGAGTAGTATAATATTTGAAAATAGATTTGACCAACAAGCTAAAAAACTTGAAGGTGAATTACAGGCCTCTCATAAAAATCCAAATATAAGAGTGTCAATGGGATATTATGCTGAAGATGGACCTAAAGCCTCTAAAGGATACGGTAAAGTTACTTTTGTTCAAAAAGAGACAGTTGATCCGACAGAATGGAAAAACTTAAAAAATATTCTAAGAGCAAAAGGATTTGAAATTGAATCAGATAGTAATTACTATGATCAGGATGATGATAGAAGATATTATCCTTCTCTAAAATTTGAATTTGACATATAATGAAGTTATCAAAAGTAATACTAGAAAATAAAAAAGTAGTAGTTAGAAAGCAATTAGATTTATCTGACAAAGATATCGATAGACTTACAGAAACAATTACTACTAAATTAGAAGACTATCTAGATATAGAGAACAAAGAGATACTTAAAAAAACAGTATCTGCAGCAATTAACGAACTTTTAGAAAAAAAATAGTTGTTTAATTGAAAAAGTGTTCTTATCTTATATATTAAGATACGGACTGGTTTATGGACTATACTTTCCTTTTAGGATCAATCGAAAATATATTGGGTAAAAGTTATAAGAGAGCAAGGGATAACTATGCTTTCCACTGTCCTTTTTGCAATCATCGTAAACCTAAACTTGAAATAAACTTCCATACAAACGAAAAAGGACAAAATCCTTGGGAATGTTGGGTATGTCAAACAAGAGGTAGGTCTATAAGGTCTTTATTAAGACAATTAAAAACACCTAGAGATACACAGAGAGAGATACTTAAGTACCTACCAAAAGGTACCGAAATAGAAATTAAACAACTATCTATAATAGAGCTACCAAAGGAGTATCAACCTTTATATTCCGCATCGAGTACATCAATAGTTGCAAATTTAGTTAAAAAATATCTATATGAGAGAGGACTTAACGACAATGATTTTATTAAATATGGCATTGGGTACGCCACTTCTGGAGAATATGGAGGACGAGTCATTATACCAAGTTATAATGGATCCAATCAACTCAACTATTTTATTGCGAGAAGTTATGATGGCAACTACTTTAAGTACAAGAATCCAGAGGTATCCAAAGATATAATATTTTTCGAAAACTTAATTAATTGGAATACACCTATCATTTTATGTGAAGGAGTATTTGATGCTATGGCCATAAGAAGAAATGCTATTCCAATTTTAGGTAAAAGTATATCCAACTCACTCTATAAAAAAATTATTACCAGCCCTTTAACAGATGTTTATATAGCACTCGATCAAGATGCAAGAGATAGAGCGCTTGAAATGTCACAACAGTTACTTAATCAAGGTAAGAGAGTTTATCTAATTAACCTACCCGATAAAGACCCTTCTGAGATGGGCTTCAGACCTTTTACCGAGCTTGTACAGCAAGCTGAAGAGCTAGATTTATCTAATCTAATGCTCCATAAACTTGAATTATGATAAAACAAGGAATGAACATTCTTAAGCAGAATGAAAAAAAGAATTTAGAATTTAACCCAGATTTACAACAAATTAACTTTCTGGATAGGAGAGTTTATAAAAGGTCGGAAGGAGTATATTACCCGTCCGTAACTACTATACTCCAGTATATGCCCAAAAATAAGTTTTTTGAGTCATGGCTCAAAGACGTTGGGCATAACGCCGACTATATAATGAGAAAGGCCGGTAAAGAAGGAACTCAAGTTCATGAAGCAGCCGAAGCATTAGTTTTAGGTGAAGAAGTTTCTTGGATGGATGATTACGGTAATGCAAAATATTCTCAAATAGTGTGGGAGATGATTCTTAAGTTTGTAGAGTTTTGGCAGACAGCTAAGCCCGAACTTATATCCACTGAGGATTTTGTATGGTCGGATAAACACAAATACGCAGGTACAGCAGATTTAGTTGTAAAAATGGATAAAGAAACTTGGCTACTTGATTTAAAAACATCTAACAGTATACATAAATCATATGACTTACAATTAGCTTCATACGCCAAGGCATTAGAAGAGTCTAAAGGTATCAAGATAGATAGAACTGGGATTATTTGGTTAAAAGCACATACAAGATCAGCTTCCAAAAAGAAAGGCGTATACCAAGGTAAAGGTTGGCAGGTAAGAGTTATAGATGATATAGATAAAAACTTTGAATTATTTAAAATGATTTATGAGTTGTATAAATTAGAGAACCCTGTAACTGAACCTATTTATAATAGTTACCCAACAACTCTAAAACTATGAAAAAAATTTGGATCTTAAGTGTTTTTTTCTTATCTTTATATAGCTGTGACGTATATAATTACAGTAACGGAAACAGAGTAGAAAGTATACTTGCTGTAACAGAAGCAGGTGATACGATATCTGTACCGTACAGACAGTTTTTAAATAACAGGTATGATAGTTATACTAGATTTTATTGGAATAATAACTGGTATTGGAACAATTGGAGATACGACTATAACTGGAGATGGAATTACTGGTACAATAATAGCCCTTATTTTTATGACGGGGGTTATTATTACTATAATAATAGTAGTAAGCCTAATATTACAAGTGTACCTAAGAATAATGGAAGAAGAGGAGAAAAGGTAACAGATATACCAACGGAGAATGATGGAATATATGTTCCACCAAAACCACCAAGAAAAAAAGGAGATGTTAAAATTATCAGAAATAATACTAGAAGCCAATGGTCGCCCCAAAGTCGTGATAATGGCTGGATCGGCAGGAGCAGGGAAGTCGTACCTTCTCAATCAACTAGACCTCAGTTCTCTACCCCTCGTCAATCCGGACAA
>Ga0075463_10000393_pt1 | contig 14158 bp, 14 predicted proteins | sample DEB08_DNA_14_FD_77579 | JGI IMG/M metagenome (GOLD analysis project Ga0075463, IMG submission 77579) | Aqueous microbial communities from the Delaware River and Bay under freshwater to marine salinity gradient to study organic matter... | ecosystem: Environmental > Aquatic > Marine > Coastal ...
TATATGTATGCACTGCGAACTATGATGGTTCAACAGTGATATGGAAAAAGATCACACTAGCGAGTATCTAACATGACCCAGGAAGTAATCAACATCGGTGCAATAGCAGATGATGGCACAGGCGATACCATCCGGGGTGCGGGCATCAAGATCAACAACAACTTCACGGAGTTGTACGCAGATCCGTTGGTCGCAACCACGCTGGGCTTCAATCAGAACGAGATTAGCTCAACCGAGTCCAACGCGGACATAGTTTTAAAACCCTCAGGGACAGGTAGCGTACTGTTTCCAGCGATACGTATCAACGACAACAACATCGAGGGCACAAGATCCAATGATGATTTGAAATTCATACCAAACGGGTCGGGACAGTTGGTCATAGACGGCATTGGATTTTCAGGCACATCGATCACGGCCAGTGACTCAACGGCGATAAACATCAATGAAAATTTAATAGTGGACGGTGATCTCACAACCACCGGAAACGTAGTGGTGTCCAGCACCATGGGTGCTCAGTCAGGATCCACAATCGGGAATCTAACACTGGCCAATGGATCCATAACGGACTCATCTGGTGACATCAGTTTCGGTGATGAGAACATCACCACAACAGGAACACTGGCAGTGGCCACAGGATCATCATTCGGGAACCTAACACTGGCCGATGGATCCATAACGGACTCATCCGGCGACATCAGTTTCGGCAACGAGAACATAACCACCACTGGAAATTTTAATGCAGGAGTAACAACACTGGGTAGCCTCACAGTATCCGGTGCATCTTCATTTGCCGGAACAACCACGGTGGACAACCTCACGTTCAACGACAACATCATAGGAACCAGTTCCAATGCGGACCTCAACCTTACCCCAGGAGGCACGGGGGTAGTCAATGTCAGCAATCTCACCATAGACTCTAGCATCAACCTCACAGACAACGTGATCAAGGTCACCAGATCCAATGACGACCTGGTGTTGTCAGGCAATGGCACTGGCTCCACACAGATTTCAAACATCGATCTAGATTCAGGTACCATCGACAACACAGTGATAGGCGCCGCCACACCGGCCGCTGGAACCTTCACTACGGTGTCCTTCACAAACACACAGTTAAATGCAGGACAGCTCAACATAAAGGACAACGAGATCACGGTCAACACCGCCGACACTGACCTCGAGATCAATGCCAGTGGATCAGGCAACGTTTCAATAAATGGTTTCAGTTGGCCAAACTCATATGCGGCGGGACAATTCATAAAGACGGATGCATCCAAGAACCTCTCACTGGTCACCTTCTCAATTCTGTACGTGGAATCAAACATAGCGGACGGCACGGCCACCATAACAGGTGACTCCTCGACACAGACCATAGATTCATTCAGTGCGTCAACACACAGGAGCGTGAAATATTTGATACAGATGTCAGACAGCACCGCGGACAGGTACGCATTGGTGGAGGCCAACGTCACACACGACGGGACCAACGCCTATGTCAGTTCTTTTGCACGTGTAGGCAACGGTCAGGGAGATGGATCAACTGCGTATGAATCAATAGTGTTGAGTGCGGACATATCGGGCGGCAACGTTAGGTTGCTAGGAACAGTAAATAACACTAACAACCAAGTAATAAAATTCGTGAAAAGGGTGATAAAAGTATAACATGGCACAACAAACATTAAATGTAGGTTCAAACGCAAACGACGGAACAGGTGATACTCTGAGATCCGCCATGCAGAAAGTGAACGACATGTTCACGGAACTGTACCTATCTCCACTCACAGGTGGTGACCTTGATTTCAGCGGGAATGAGATATCCGCCACAAGATCAAACGAGGACCTGGTGTTCTCACCTTCAGGCACTGGTGCCGTGGCCTTCCCAGCCATCAGGATAAATGACAACAACATCGAAGGCACGAGATCAAATGAAAACATAAATTTACTGCCTAATGGCACGGGATCCGTTGTGTTTGGTGCAATCAAGATATCAGGCACGAGCCTATCATCCGATGACTCAACAGCGATAAACATCAACGAGAATTTAATTGTAGATGGAACTGCTAGTGTCACGGGCACAGCAACCGTTGGCACGCTCAATGCCAGCACAGGATCCACGATAGGTAACCTGACACTGGCCAATGGATCCATAACGGACTCATCTGGAGACATCAGTTTTGGTAATGAAAACCTTACCACAACCGGAACAGTGAGTGCAGGAACAGGATCCACCATAGGTAACCTAACACTGGCAAACGGGTCGATCACAGACTCATCCGGCGACATCAGTTTCGGCAACGAGAACATCACAACAACAGGAACACTGGATGTGGGTGGACTTGCCACACTTTCAACATTGAACGTCACAGGAACCACGGGGTTGGCGGGCACGACCACCATAGACAACATCACGTTCAACGACAATATTATAGCAACAAGCTCAAACGCTGACCTGAACCTCACACCGGGCGGTACCGGAACAGTGAACATCAGCAACCTGACAATAGATTCTAATGTCAACATAACGGACAACACGATCACGACCACGCAATCCAACTCAGACCTAGTGCTTTCAGCGAGTGGAACAGGGTCAGTAGTTATGTCCAAAGCGGACATCAACAGTGGTGCCATCGACAACACCGTGATCGGTGCGACCACACCGGTGGCGGCGACATTCACAACATTGGCAACCACCAGCGGAATGACCATCGATGGTGTGACCATAACAGACAACACGATCTCGTCAAATGCCTCCAACGCCGATCTAGAACTTTCAGGCAATGGCACGGGCACGGTGTCCATCAGCGGTTTCAGTTTCCCAACGTCAGACGGTTCAGCGGACCAGGTGCTGAAGACGGACGGTGCTGGCAACATAGGATTCGTGACCATTGCAAGTCCATCCACATTGAACCACTCAGAGATCGGTGACAACACCGCAACTGTGGCCACATCTGCCACTACCGTCATAGACAGTTGGTCCAGTGCTTCGTACAGGAGTGCCAAGTACTACATCTCCATATCAGACGCCACCAACAGCAGGTTCGAGATGGTGGAGGCCACGCTGGTACACGGACCAAGTGCTGACAGCACCACGGAGGCCTACGTTACCGTGTTTGGAAACACCGGTTCTTACACTGATCCATTATGCACATTCACAGCGGATATTGATGACGGAAACGTGAGATTGTTGGCGACGAATATAACCAACGACAGCACCGTGTTCAAATTCCAGAGAGTCATAATAGACCTATAATAATTACATTAGGTTTATAGAATCTACGATAAATACCCATAACAAAAAGGATTAACATAAAGTATGGCTAGACAAAACATCAACATCGGATCAAGTGCAAACGACGGCACGGGAGATCCGCTAAGAACAGCATTTGACAAGATAAACGACAACTTCGTAGAACTTTACGGAAGTGACAACGACATCAACACACTGGACGCGAATCTAGATGTGAACACGTTCGCAATCACAACAGGGGTCACCAACGGTGACATCACTGTTACTCCAAATGGCACAGGTAGCATCAAACTGGGTGCGATGAAATTCGTTGGCACAACAATGAGTTCTGACGATTCGACACAGATCACAATAGCAGAAAACATACAGACAACAGGCACGTTGAATGTGGCGGGTGCGGCAACGATCACAGGTGCCACAACTTTGAGCACATCATTGGCACTGGCGTCGGGTGCAACTGTAACAGGTATACTAGACGAAGATGCCATGGGATCAGATTCAGCAACTGCTTTGGCAACACAACAATCTATCAAAGCGTATGTTGATGCACAGGTAACAGCCGCAGATCTAGATTTCACAGCAGACGACTCGACTACCAATTCAATTGATCTCGATTCAGAAGTGATGCAGTTCTCTGGAGGCACTGGTATAACCACAAGTGCGACAGGAAACACAGTCACAACGGCAATTGACGGAACCGTTACCACACTCACAGGATCTCAAACTTTAACAAATAAAGTTCTAACAGCACCTACAATCAACGCGGCCACAATGACAGGAACAGTGACCGTTGATAGTATTTCAATGGCTGACAACACAATCACTACCAACGCCTCGAATGCGAACTTAGAACTGGACGCATCAGGAACAGGACAGGTCAGAATCATACCAAACACCACAGTGGTAGGAACATTGAACACGGCGGACGTTGCCACGACAGGTAACACAACTGTGTCAGGATCATTGACCACAGGAACTTTTGCAGTTGGTGATTTGAATATTATCGCAGACGGTACTATCACTTCTGACACAAACGGAGACATTGCGATCGATCCGGCTGGAACAGGTGCTATCGTACTAACAGGACCAATCACTCACGCAGGAACACAGACCACAACAGGACAACTTAATGTTGACAACTTGAGATTGGACGGCAACACAGTATCAGCGACATCAGGCGGTATCACACTATCACCTGCCGCAGGACAGAACGTTGCGGTTGGCGGTACCAATGTTAAACTTACTGCCGCTGAGGCAAACTTCACGTTGATGGAGGCCACAACTGTAAGAGCAGATGCTTTACAGAATGATACATCAGATGGTGACATTTCAATCAGCACACAGGGTACTGGAGTTGTGGATCTTAACACGGCCACACAATCAACTGTGGGATCGGCGGGAGGTGCATCGGCATTGCCAGGTACGCCAACAGGCTATATCAAGATCAAGATCGCCGGTACAATGAGAGTTATTCCGTTCTACGACGAATCTTAATAGATCATAGCATATCCTTAACAAGGAACAATGAGGAAACACAGAAACGACCACAACAGGCGCAAGTCAGCACATTCCGAGATCAAACGCTTGGAGGAGGCAATACGACGTGAACAGGACAAGACCGCACGGGAGAACCTCAGACAGCACCTGGAACACTGGATTCGTACACAGAATAATAGCCGGTAATCGCCAATAAATACCCGTGTAAGGAGTACAGTAATGGCAACACCAGTGTGGACAACCACGGCAGGTAAAATTGCAACCATAGACGAGCAAGTCGCGTATTCTCTCCAATTGGAGGCGAATACAAGCGATTCAACGGCCATCACTTACTCCGTGATAGCAGGGAGCCTACCCGCAGGAATGCAGGTAACCACAGACGGGCTCTTGACAGGTACTCCGGCTGAGGTTGCCAAAAGAACTCTTTACACCTTCGTCGTGCGAGCCACGGCCGGTACCGCTATCACAGACAGGACTTTTTCATTAGACGTACAAGGTGCGGACACTCCAACTTTCACGACTGCTTCCGGACAACTGCAACTGGACGATTCGACCAGTGTTGGATTGTATTGGGTCATAGACGGTTCAAGTGTTTCTCTACAGATGCAGGCCACTGACACAGACACCAGGGCGGGACAAACACTTGTGTATGAGATTGTTAAAGGCTCACTGCCACCAGGTGTGACCATGAGCAAATCAGGTTTGATAAGTGGAGTCGTACAACTCACAGATGATCAAAGATTTGGAGAGCGTGGAGGATACGACGGAAGTGGTAACGAGGATAAATTTGATGGCACTTTCGATAGGACTGTCACAACAAAAAGCATAAGCAAAAATTTTGACTTCATCATCAGGGTGTCTGACGGCACAAGTTTCGTTGAACAGAACAATTCCATACTCGTATACAGTGCAGACTTCTGGAGGGTTTCGAACACAGCAATCACAATAGATGCTACAGAAATAAATGATTCACCACTCACGATGGATCTCAGTGCCAACAGGAGACCGGTATTCAGGACTGGGTCAGACCTAGGAACATTCAGACACGACAACGCATTGGTTGTTAAAATAGACGTGGAGGATTTTGATCCGCTACAGGGTGATCTAGAGTACTCCATACAGTCTGGTTCATTGCCCGCAGGAGTTTCCATAGACATCAACTCAGGTGAACTGTACGGACAGTTGGCCAGACAGTCGGCGGTAGAGACTGATTACACGTTCACAGTACGAGCCAACAGAGTGGTCTCAACAGGTATAAACGTATTCACAGATCAACAGTTCACTATGAAAGTGATAGGAGAGCTCGATATAGGCATAGCATTTACAACCCCGGCTACAGTGGGAACGCTTAAGGCGGATGTGCCAAGTCTCTTACACATAGAAGCAGTCACTGATCAAGCCGATCGTGTTCTAAGTTACTCCGTTACCTCTGGATCGTTGCCAACAGGAATCACACTCTCTGAGCAAGGTAATCTCATTGGTACAATAGACCCAAGTGATTTCACTGATTCAACAAGAGCCTACACATTCACTGTCACAGTGAGTGACCAATATCAGGCCGCGGCCACTTCAAAAGAGTTCACAGTCAATGTCGACATACCATACACACAGACAGAGTATGGCAACATGTCTGGACACGCCACGTCGTTCATTGACCAGAACATATTTTACAGCATAGCACAGGATCCCAACATCAACTCTGTGGACAACATATTCAGACCGGAAGATACAAATTTCGGAATGAAATTCAAACCCAACATGTTGATGATGTCTGGCCTGGAGTCACAGACATTGACTGCATTCCAGCAACAGATGGAACAAAACCATGCCCCTAAGACATTGTACTTCGGTAACATTAAAACGGCGGTGGCCAAAGAGGGAACAACAACAAAATATGAGGTGGTTTATATAGAAATCAAAGATAACATGGTAAACGCAGACGGAGTTGCAGTGTCCAGTGCAGTAAAACTGCGAGATGCCGTGACCAAACCTTTACTGGGACCAAGGTCATCAAGCATGAACGCCACAGCAGACTATGTCGACTACGAAATTACAACAGACGGGGGACTATCTTTCAGCACATCAGGATCTAAAGTGAGATATGCCAACCAGTTGAGTGCAGATCTAGGATTCATAGAAACTGTGTATCCAAACGCGGTGGCCAACATGCGATCGAGAATGAAGAGCCTCGGACACAAGGAATGGGACTATCTACCATTATGGATGAAAACCACGCAGGCAGGAGACCTTGCACCATTAGGATATGTGACAGCCGTGCCTATCTGCTACTGCAAGCCAGGTAAATCCGCATTGGTAAAGAAAAGGATAGAAGAGAAAGCATTGAATTTCAAGAATATTGCATTTACTGTAGACAGATATGTTGTGAGCAAATCAAAAGTTGCCACAGAAACATTCACTGCAGATGGGACTACAACGAGTTTTGTGGTTGATGAACTTATACACGAGGAGGATATACTTGTCAAAGAAGGAACAAGCACAGTATTCGTGGGACAGGGTGTCACGGCAGACAATAACATCAAACCGACTTATTTGACAGCAGACGGAACACTTAGATCGGCTGACCACGAGTTTGGTATCACCCTCACGCACGATACAACAACCAAGAAAACAACTATCACATTTACCAAAGAAGTGCCATCAGCAGGCACAATAATAAAGGTGGAGAGAAGCAACGATAAATATCTCAAATTTAGGGACAAAGGAATACAATAATGGCGAGTAACATAGTACCAGGAAACATAGACGGAACATATCCAAAGGCAGGACAGGACAACAGTTCACAGGGTTTCAGAGATAATTTCAATTCCATAAAGAATAATTTTACAGAAGCCAAATCTGAAATTGAGTCCATGCAGACTAACAAGGCTAATTTAGACTCTACTAATAATTTTAATGGAAATACTATATCAAATGCAGTTTTAAAAGACAACAGTGAAACCGTTTACAACCATGGTTCGATTGGTAGTGGATCGGTGACGTTGAATCATGAGAATGGTCACTATCAAACACTGACAATCACAGCAGATACCACTTTGGCATTCCTTAACTTCCCAGCAGGAAATTTAGGTAGGATCGTTTTAGACATCACGGTGCAACCAACATCAACAGGAATACTAACTTTACCAAGTGCAGTGATCAAAGCAGACAATGTACATGGAAGTGACGGAACATCAGACCAGGTGACAACAGGACTAGGCAGATTCCTTTTTGAATTCATGTCACCAGATGGTGGCACAACAGTGCTGATGCACCAGCTCGGCAAACAGTACGCATAATAACCAAGGAGTCTTATGTACTTCCATCCATTACAAGAAGAGATAGGTAACATGAGCGATGAGGACATCTCCAAGAGAATAAAAGAACTTTCACGTAAGGTAGGGACAGCCAGGAGATTTGGCAGAAACCCAGAGCTGTTGGCACAACTGCAACACGCACTCGCCACATACCAGAACGCCATCAGAGAGAGACGACTGGAGGCATGGCACAAGAACAACAAGAAGTTAAGGAACGAACCAGACCTAGGTGACCTGGTCAACATCGACTAGTAAATAGTTTTGATGTCAAACACATTCACCTGGAAGACAAAATTCAAAAGTATAATCATCGTTGACGGCGAACTGTTCGCCAATGAATACAAACTGAACGTATCACTGACACCACACACTGCCAGCCTTAAGGAGCAGACAGATTACTTCGAGAGACTTAAGAATCTCTTCGAACAGGTTTTCGCAAACACCATCACCACATGGAGAGACGAACCACTCTACCAAACTTTAAAAAAGAGTACGACAAACAGATTCATTGAATTACCAAAACCACCCTATGACCAGATCATGGCCGCGGTGTGTTTCTGCAAGGCCAACAGCATACTGGACAGCAAGATCGTTATCAATCACATTAAATTGAGTTCATGGCAGGGAGATGGTATTACCTACACGGTTGACAAAGACAGCAAAGAGCTTATACTGTTAGATAGGCCCGATTGGTTCTCAGCCAAGTTCAGCAAATTTGATCCATGGTGGTTGAGGGCAGACACGGCAACATATGATCAAGAACTCGACAAAGGCATCTACACAGGACACTTCAGTTGGAACAATCAAGAGATTCCTGTTGACAAGAAGCACGAGTATCATGCTAAAATATTTGAGTTCCAACCAAAGGTGTTAGATGGCGGCAAAGACAAAGATAAATGATCACGGTGATGTGATATTCTCGGAAGAGGATGTGATTGAGTTATTGTACACGGATCCCCACTTCGACATATCAAAACTGTACTTCGACAACATAAACAAATATTCCGAAAGTCTCAAAGAGTTAGGCATAGATCTGCCCGTGATCAATACAGCACCCAAAAGACCAACACCCGCAGAATTTGATAAGGAGAACTGCGACAACTGGCACATGCCTGACAAGTATTACCAAATAAATGTACTTCAATGGCTTTTAGACAAATGCCAAAATGATGAAGAGAAGATGAGGGTACAGATGGAGTATGATCTGTTTGAGAAAAAGAAATTCATACGTGTACTACAGTTCCTGATCTATTTCGTGGACACTTTAAGAGCAAACAACATGGTGTGGGGAGTTGGCAGGGGATCAAGTGTGGCCAGTTTCTGTCTATTCCTGATAGGAGTACATAAGATCAATCCCATGCTGTACAATTTAGACATCACCGAATTTCTTAGAGATAAGTAATAATATAGGAGTTTAACGATATGGTAGCAAGAGCACCCAGAAAAAGAATGTACAGGACCATGCAGGGACGTATGGTGGACATAGAGAAACTTAGAGCGGCCAACGAATCAGTACAGGCAGTTGGTAATATGAATGTGAACGCCAGGGGAGATGTATTGGGAGCAGGCGGACAAGTTGTGACACCAAAGGAACAGATCATCAAGAAGTACTACGAACAACCAAAAGGCATGGTCAGTGACACACCAAGCAGAGGCAAACCAACGCCGGCGCCCAAGGCGGAGCCAGTGAAGACTGTACAGAAGATGACACCGGTTGCGGCAAAACCAGCACCAAAGAAAACGGTAGCACCACAGCCCAAGAAGGTGGAAGTAAAGACAGTGGAAACCTTCAAGCCTAAAGCAGAGAGCACAGCCAAAAGCGGTATAGACGCGGCACTTGACGGATTAGAATAAATCTTATATAATAATCCTATAATGGGACAACTAGAAGACTTACAAGCAAAAGGTTTTGGATCACACGGTGGCAAGGAATACACAGTTGATTACGACATCACACCTCTCAAGAAGAGGGTGCTAGTTTCAGACATGCACTTCGGTGAGACAAAGACCAAAGGCGGAATCATACTCACAGACGACGACGGATCTGAATCAGGAATACACCCTAGATGGGGTAAAGTATATGCTATCGGTGATCAACAGGAAGACGTCACAGTGGGACAATGGGTAATGGTCTCACACGGAAGATGGAGCAGGGGATTCAAGGTCAAGAAAGAGGGCGTGGAACTAGAAGTACGCATGATAGATGAGAATGATATCCTACTCGTTTCAGACGAGGAGCCTGAGCAGAACAGGACCAAGGCCGGCTACGTGAACACAGGTGGCATGAGTCAGATGACTTCACTACCGGGCAATGATTAAACTGCACATCTGTTACGTCTGCAACAAGCAATTCATTAACGCTATATACTGGTACGACAGCCTACACGACACCAAGTATGACAAGAGGATAATAAGACCGTTCTGCGGTCCACCGTGTGCAAACAAGTACAGAGAGATATCCGATGTCAACGACTACCCACAACGCAAACCTCTACCTAGGGGTGAAGAATGGCGATTGATACAAAACATAGATGATATAGAGTATGAAACAGATTAAGATTAAAAAAATAAAAGTAGAAATAGGTAAATTAGTCACAATGGCAGAGATGGGACTGGGCGTTGAGAGACCTCTCAACAAAGAAAAACGTGGGTGGATAGCAAGGCTCAAGAAGGACGGCGCCTGGGATCCAATACTTGTCACACCAATAAAGGATTCAGGATACTATCTACTCACGGACGGATGGCACAGATTGCAGGCCGCTAAAGGTTTAAAGAAGAAAACAATAAATGCACTACAACTGCCAGCCGATGTAGGATTGAGCATGGCAAAGGCCAACAAGATCTTGCGTGACATAGACAGAGAACATGGATTCCGACTACACTGTAGTGACATCATAGGTCATTGGGCCATGATGGAAACAATGTTTCGAGACTAACAATGATCAAATCAAACAGTTTTAAAAACATTATATTAGATGATCTAGAACACATAAAATTTGGTCGTCCTGCATACGTAAGAGACCGTTGTTATAAAAATGATCCTGCTAAAAACATCAAAACCTTTTTTCATCTGGAAGAATTATTGTCCCACACTTTCACTAAGAAATATAATTTGATATATCATAATGATAGTCTAACACACGGTTGTGATTATACGTATACAAAAAAAAAGAACACAGATGTTATAAACAAGATACTAATCGATAATAAAGGCAAAGTTTTCATGGTTATCGATATTGACAGTTTTGATCATTTTTCTTTGACACAAAATGATAACTGTCAAGTCTGGCCTAGGAAATATTTTTCTCCTTTTTATTCATGGACAAATCGTGGATCTAGAGATGAATCTGTTATACAAGAGAAAAGACAACACTGGTTTTGTTCAATACTAGGTAGAAGCGATACCTTTAGATCGCTTATGTTCAATTGGTTCTTAGATAAGGGATTGGATAAAAAGAACAAGGTAAGTTATCTAGCATATGACGTAGAAACTCGAAATATAAAATTGAACAATGATCAAAAAGAGAACTTTATCCGAACCTATGGCGATCCGCAGTACAAAAACTTGATTCCCTTCAATAATTTTGAGTCAAGGGAAAAAATTCCTGTCGACAATAAAGGCAGAATTGACAAGGTAATGCCACTTTATGATTGTCTTTTTAATATAATAGTTGAAACTTTTGCCACGAATGGGGGTGCTTTCCACACCGAGAAATCTCTCAATTCAATCTTGTATGGGCACATACCAATTATTTTAGGAGGCACGGGCTCTATGAAGAGAATGCAAGACATGGGAATAATCATTCCTGATTATATACAGTGGTCAACGTGGGACGATGTCCCCATGGATCAATTAAATTACCGTAAACAGGATATTGTACAAAGACAGTTGACAGACTTTTTCACCAAACATAGCATCAACGACATCGCCACAGATTGGTATCCTTACGCTTTAAGGAATTTTAATAAATTCAATAATCTAGAAAATGAATGTGCTAAAGAAGAAAAGGAAATTTGTCGATGGATACTTACTACCACACACAATCTTTCAAACCCTAAGTACCAATATCTATACAATTAATTGTTCTGTTGTTGACAAATAATCGATCAGCGTTATAATTTACAAATGATACAGCGTTTTGGCTTCTGTTGCAAATGGCTCAATGACGAGTCGGAGTTTGGCGGCATGAAAGTAAACGCCAAGGACCGTGATCTAAACGGCAGAAGCACCACCATGCGTTGGCTACGAGAACACAAGGACGAGGCCGAACAGCGACAGTGGGACATCATGACTCACAACACCACAGCCGCACGTAGGTTGATAGAACGTGTGGGCACACTTCCTCCGGAAAGAAGGATGGTGAGGCTTGGGAGCGAGATGTTGCAAGGCTACACAGAGAAAGACTGGAAGTCGTGGTGGCAACAACCCAACATACAGAGTCACCTAGAAGATCTATTCGCACCAGTTGGTGAGATGGCAAGGAAACTAGATGTCAAGGTCAGTTTCCATCCAGGACAATTCTGTGTGCTGTCAAGTGCGACTCCAGACATAGTTGAACGTAGCATAGAAGAATTCGAATACCATGCGGACATGGCAAGATGGATGGGTTTTGGTAAAAGTTTCCAAGACGGTTGCAAGATAAACGTACACATCTCAGGCAAGCAAGGACCAGACGGCATAATAAAAGCATTGCCCAGACTATCGCCCGAAGCAAGGAATCTAATTACAATAGAAAATGACGAGATGAGCCATGGACTGGAACAGTCGTTGATGCTGGAGAAACATCTAGCATTGGTTCTGGACATACATCATCACTGGATCAGAGATGAGGAATACATAGAAGCCACAGACGACAGGGTCAAACGTGTAATAGATTCGTGGCGTGGTGTGAGACCCAGTATGCACTATTCATATTCCAGAGACGAACACCTTGCGGTTGCAGGACTAGGTGACCGGACACACACGGAAATGCACGACATCAAGATGTTGTTAGCACGTGGTTGCAAGAAACAGAAACTGAGAGCACACTCGGACCTATTACCAAACAAGAAGGTAAATGATTGGGCACTTTCATTCTCAGAAAACTTTGACATACAAGTAGAAGCCAAAGGAAAAAACATGGCAACCGAACAATTATATAGACAAGCGAAGGAAACTGCTGTAATATAGCATTAATGAAACACAGAAGACTTGTGAAAACTTGCACTTGGCAACTTTTGGGATTGGGTTGGTTTATGAGTTATGCTCTAGTCACGGGAGGAGACCTCTGGTATACGTTTGGTCTTTCGCTGGCGAGCATTCCGGCAGGAAGTGTGATGTTTTATGGTCACGAATGGATATGGGACAAAATTAAATGAAAGATTTATGGGTAGAAAAATACAGACCTAAGACTCTTAAGGAGTATGTGGTCAGAGACGAAGCACAACGACAACAGATACAATCTTGGATCGATGACAAAGCGATCCCACACTTGCTATTGAGTGGTGCACCAGGAGTGGGCAAGACCACACTGGCGAAGGTGTTGTTTGCGGAACTGGATGTCAGCAGTTATGACATCCTGGAGATAAATGCTTCGAGGGAAAACTCCGTTGATACTGTGCGGGAGAAGATCAACAACTTCGTACAGATCATGCCATTTGGAGCATACAAGTATGTGTTGTTAGACGAGGCAGACTACATGTCACCAAATGGTCAGGCGGCGTTGCGTGGTGTGATGGAGATGTATCACACGTCAGCGAGATTCATATTGACTTGCAACTATCCCAACAGGGTGATACCAGCACTGCATTCAAGATGCCAAGGCTTCCACATGGAAACAATTGACAAAACGGAATTCACAGCGAGGGCGTGTGAGATATTGATACAGGAAGGTATAACACCAGACATAGAAATACTAGACACCTATGTGAAGGCGAGTTATCCGGATATGAGAAAATGCATCAATATGCTACAGCAGAATTGCAGGGACGGAAAACTGATGCCACCAGCAAGTGGCGATTCAGGACAACAGGACTACAGACTGCAGATGGTTGATCTATTCAAACAGGGCAAGATACAAGAAGCAAGGAAACTTGTTTGTGCCCAAGCGAGACCAGAGGAGTG
>Ga0075463_10000397_pt1 | contig 14085 bp, 14 predicted proteins | sample DEB08_DNA_14_FD_77579 | JGI IMG/M metagenome (GOLD analysis project Ga0075463, IMG submission 77579) | Aqueous microbial communities from the Delaware River and Bay under freshwater to marine salinity gradient to study organic matter... | ecosystem: Environmental > Aquatic > Marine > Coastal ...
TTTTGGTATTTTTGGTGTTTTTGGTAGAGATCAACCCTGCGGGTTATTTAGATAATACACGGTGTCCGTCACTTCCTGCCATAGTTCCATAGCCCATTCATAGTTGTTGTGTTGCCGCTCAACCTCACTACAATCACCATCAAACCCGCTCATATATTCAACCCACGCTTGACAGAAATCACGACGGCCCTCGCTCTGTTGGAGCATATCGCGTAGCAGTTCCGCGGTGCTCTCTGATCCCTCACAGATCTCCGTGTAGACCTCTAGCGGTAAGGTCTTGAATGTGTAAGGGTAATTGCCCCGTAGTATCTCTAGTGTTTTCTGTTCTGCCGTGAGCGGTTGTATCATACTATCTCCCCCCTAGCGATGGCCTCTTCTATAGACAGCACCTCGGGTCGCTCGTTGGCCCATCTGACCGTCCAATACATCTCCCTGCCCTGTAATTTAGGTGTGATGCTGGCCCATAGACACCCAACCTCGTCCGTAAGGTCTATGCGTTCATAGTGAGTGCCCTTGGCTATCAGTTCCTGTTGTGTTAGTGCGTTGAATTGATCACGCGTCATAGTCGTTGTTATCATAGTTGCCTCCTGTTGTTGATTGTAGCACGTTTAAACTGGTGTGTCAATTGAAACCTTCCCGTTCTAAACACTCCGTGATTTCGTCATACAGCGTGTCTTGTGCTAGATCCCGCTGTTCATAAAGGTCATCACCATCGTTGATCTCCCATTCCAACCATTGTTCAAAACTGGCCATAGTGTGTCCTTCCTGTACATAGTCCCTCCATTGCTGGTAAAGATAGATGACCTCTGACCTGTGTAGTTCTGTGAATTTAGTGTAGTAGCCATCTAGATTACCGTAATGCTTGATGTCATCACAGCCGTGTATCTGCCATAGACGATCATCCCGTAGCATAGCCTCGTGATCAAAGTTGCTGGTGTAAGTGATGCCCCCATCACGGTCAATGTGTTCCCGTACCCATCTACCGTCCTGGTGCTTGTGTTCAATCGTTTGTTGTTGCGTCGTCATAGTTGCCTCCTGTGTTTGCGTGTCCTCTTATGAAGTTGTATAAGGGGCACAGCCATTGATCTACTATGGTGTCCTGTTGCTCCCTGCGTAACTCCGCGTATCGCTTGGAATTGATCTGCTCCCCCGCTCGTCTGCGTCGCTCTGCCTGATGGTAACTGATCGTCCATACCATACTGGTGAATATGCTCCTGATGAATGCGGTCAATTCCGCGTCCCCCGTCTGACCCCATTTATCTAGGTGCCGCTGGTGCGTGTACAGATTTACCGTCAACCTAGCGTCGTCCCGGCCCGCTGAATAGATGATGCTACGGCTCCTAGCGGTAGACCCATAGTAGCCCGTTGGCCTGTAAGTGAATTTAATCTCTAGCGGTGCGGTGTTGGGCTCCGTGTCCGTGATGTGTTTGGTCACCCGTGCTAGGTGATCCCTGACCTGTGTGACCTGTGAATAACGGGCTAGATGACCCGTGCGTAGTAGACTATGTAGTGCGTCCGTGTTTGTGCGTATCATATGGTTTTACCTCTTTTGGTTTGGTTTGGTTTGGTCGTCCTAATTCCTGAATTCATCGTTGTATGCCCCCTCGTCATATCTCTTCATAAATCGTTTGTATGCTGGTAAATCATCACGCTTCAATTGATCAATCAATCGCTTCATAGTCTCGATGTCCGTGCCTGTTGCGTTGATCTGATCTATGATTGATTGTGTTTGTTGACGCTCTATGTTGCGTTGCCCCGCGGCCCTCCTGTGTTGCTGGTAAACTGGTTCTGGTAAGAATGTGAGTGTGATCAATCTAGATCGTTGCTTCAATTGATCTAGCAAAGCAAACTTCAAACGCTCACTGAAGCCATATGGTGATCGCTCTAGTGCTGTAAGATTGCGTTGTGCTAGTCGTTGGTAATTGCGACCCTGATGCTTCAACAGCCTACGGCTCAATTGTGTGTATGTGCTAGTCTCGTCAATGTGATTCATAGTGCCAATATTGAATTTGTTTGTATTTATACTATGTGTAAATAATAGCACTCAAATGCGGTCTAGTCAACCCCTAGATTCAATTTAGATTACCGCTTGACTTGGCTGGTGTTTCCGTGCTATAATCGTGCTACTACTACAAAGTGATCACGCTGGTGTGATGGTCTAGTATCCATATACCATCACCTGGTGTGGTAATTTCCGCTCATATGATGTTTATTTTACGATGGCTGTAGCCTGCCTGAATGATTGAGCCTGCCTACCGTTAAGCGTGCGAATTTTACCATTTCCGTCCATAACCTGGTTCCAACCTGGGGGCCAATCTGGTTCCAATCTGGTTCCAATCTGGGTCAACCGTGCGTTCACCGTGCCAACCCCCCTACCATCCTGATATGGTGCCTAGGGTGATCACGGTGGTCTGACCGTGCGACTGCGTTGCGATCACGCTCACTCACGGTGCGGCACGGTGGTAAGATGGGGGTACCCATGGTCTGGCTCTGACCTACGTTGTGACTAGTTGGACACCCCAAAAAATTTGGTAATCTGACCTGTGTAGTAAGTTCGATTTTTCTCGGCCACCGTTTTAAGTAAGTGGGGTCCGTTCCTGACCATAAATATCGGCAACATGGAGCAATTACCCCTACGCAAGGACGGACAGCCAGATCAGCGTTTCCGCAAGACTGGGCCAAGGCCTGAACGCTGGAAGCACGGTCCCAGCCAGGAGGCACGCGAGCAGTTGCGGGCATTCACCACCAAGCGTTGCCAGGCACGCTACCGTGGGGAAGCGTGGTCGCTGACCTTTGCGGAGTTCCAACGCATATGGTCCGGCCGGTGGCACCAGCGTGGTCGCAGGTGGGACAGCCTCAACATCGCTAGGAAGGACCCGCTGAAACCATGGAGCCAGGACAACGTCAGGTTACAGGCACGTGGTGAGATATTCCGCGGACCCAGGAGTAAATAGCACTATGAACTCGGCAGGTAGCACCATACCCAACACTTTCACCACCAGTTATTCTGGCAGGAGACGCAAACGCGGCACCGGGAGGAAGAAATCTGGTTTACGCAAATTGAAACAGGTGGGACGCAAACTGCCCAGGATAAAAATCTAACGCAAAAAAAAAACGCTAACGCGGGAGGAACCACCATGAAAGCAGTGAGATCAAGGATGGCTAGGGGTGCCATGAGGGCAACCAAGGCCATGTCAAAGAAGAAGAAAACCAAATCAAAAGGCAAGAAGCGGAAGTACTAGTCGCAGGGCATGGAAATAACGGAGGCAGACCATGGCAGGCATCAAGACCCGCAAGGGTCAACCCCAGAATCACCAGCGATACTACGCTCGGGGACACGAGTGGAGGCCCACCAGGGTGGTCACTCGCAAGAGGTTTGGCAACGGCACCAGGGAATTCATGGCCGCACAGAGCACCAGCACCGGGGAACTGTACAAGAACAGCCACGGACTGACCGCTCCATGGCACTCTATCCCATTCACAGCCGTCCCAGACAGCAACCAAGACTAGTCAACGACTGGATGAACCCCATGGACATACCCGGGGAGCGATTCTTAAATACCATAAAGGAGCAATATGACAAGATCAAAAAAAGTTTCAGCACCTAGGGGCTTCCACTGGATGAAGAAAGGCTCATCATACAGCCTGATGAAAGGCACATACCGACCACACCGAGGTGCCGTCAAGAAAGCCAAGTTCAAGACCACGAAAACACACCGAGGATACTAGTGCGTTGCGTCATAATTGGCAACGGACCCAGTCGCAAACTGCTACCACTGGACCAGATCGCGTACCCAACCTTTGGTTGTAACCAGATATACCACGACTTCCAGCCCGACTACCTGTTGGCACAGGATCGAGAAGTGCTACACCAGATGCGTGAGGACAGGATGACGGAGCCGGTCTGGGTCGCACAGGAGAGTTACAGACGTTATCACGAGGACACCTACACCAAGTGCCACGACATGCGGGAGATCAGATTCCCCTACTACAGGATGAACTCATGGTTCACGGGGGAGCAGGCCATCGTGTTGGCCGCACAGAAAGGATTCACGCACATGGATCTCATAGCGTTCGACGGTGGTCCGGTCAGCATGTATCGTGAGGAACGTGTGATCACGCACCCCACCGTGGACAGATACCTGGCCAACTTCAAAAAAATACTAGAATACTATCCCAAGATACGAATAAATATCAGCGTGGACAACCGCGAGGCCCACTGACATCAGATAATCTCTGGTTATTTGGTAGAGATATGATTCTACAAGCAAAGAACGTTCCTTGCTAGTACGGACAATCGCGAGACCCGGAACACAAAAACACAATTCGTAGCGTTGAACAAAAACAATAACAACTAACAGGAGAAAGCAAATGGCTTTATCAAACGCAGGAACATCAGTATCGAATTCATTCGTTACTATGTTTTCAGATGATGTAAAACAAGCATACCAACAATCATCATCTAACTTGGTTGGTGCCGTTAGGGTTGTGAGAAACGTTGTAGGTTCAACTTACAAGTTCCACAAACTATCTAAAGGTGGATCAATCAAAAACAAAAACAGATACGAAGATATCACAGCAATGTCTGATACTTCAAAATCTAACAGTGGAACATACGTGGGTGGAACAGCACAGAACTCAATCGTGACTACTACACTTAACAACTTCCACTCTGGTGAGTACGTGGATGACATGGATCAATTCAAGACTAATATTGATTTAAGATCTACTTTCGCATCAGCAATCGCTTCTGCCCTAGGCAGAGCAGTTGACCAAGAGATCATCGACGCTCTTGACGCAGGTAGTCCAACTACAACTGTGTCAGCAGGTTCAGGATTGACTAAAGAGAAATTTTTAGAGATCCACGAAGCGATGAACGCTCTTGACGTACCAACTGAAGGTAGAGCAGTGATCATCTCTCCACAAGCGTTAACTGACCTATTAACGGACAGCAACCTTGTGACAGCGGCTGACGGCCTTGTGTCAAACACGGCTCTAGCATCTGGATACATTCCAAATGTGTTCGGTTTCAACGTGATCATGTCAACTCTTTTAACTAAAAATTCAGTTCAAAGAGATTGTTACGCGATACACAGAGACAGTGTAGGTTTAGCACTTGCGGCTGACATCAACACTAGGATCGATTACGTTCCCGCTAAAGCATCGCACCTAATTTTAGGTACTATGTCAGGTGGTTCAACTGTGATCGACGCAGATGGTGTTGTAAAAGTGGAGGTTACAGAGTAATATCTGTTACCCCTCACAGGCACACACACGACAGGCCCTTCGGGGCCTGTCTTCTTTTATATCCACTAAATAACATTAAAGGATCCAACACAAATGGCTGAAACGCAAGTATCAATATCAAATCAATCACTGACCAAATGTGGTGCTGGCACCATATCAAGTTTCACGGATGGCACCAACGAGGCCAACGTCTGTTCAATCATGTACCAAACAGTCAAGAAAGGACTGTTGTACTACACGTTCTGGAACTTCGGCATGGAGAAACAGGCACTGAACAGATTGAATGAAACACCAACTGACAAGAAATTCCTATACGCACACAGCCTACCAGGCAACATCATCAGGATCAAGGGTTTCTTTGACACGGAGGGACTGTACCAGGAAGACTACAGCGTGGAGGGACAGAAAGTGTTCTCCAACCAACAGACCCTTTTCATAGAATACGTACAGAACATGGACGAGGACAACATGCCCCCGTTCTTCATAGAGGCACTGGTTGCCAAACTGGCACTGGAGATCAACGAGGCCATCACGGGCATAGGATCACTGACCACTAGGCTGGCCAATGACTACGAATCAAAACTGCGAGCGGCCAGGATAGCGGACGGTCAGGAGAACCCACCAACCAACATCATACCAGTGGGTAGATACGTTGAAGCACATCTAGGTAATGCTAGTGTCACCACAGGAAGATTGAGACACAGCAGGACTTAATGGATGACGATAAGACGTGTAACGCAGACAAACTTCACACAGGGACAGGTAGGACCATACCTATTCGGTAGGGGTGACACACCAATCTACGGGGCAGGGCTAGAGACCTGCGAGAACTGGCTGATACTGCCGCAGGGTGGATTACAGAAACGCAAGGGTTTCCAGTTCATTTCAGCGGATCCAGACAACACCAACACACCAGATGGTAGCACACCACTGACCACCACGGGCTTCCACGCACAGTCAAGACTGATACCTTTCAAGTTCTCTGACGGACAGGAGTACGTGCTGATATTTGAACCAGCGGATTCTGGACTGGGCACCACTGCCAAGATACACATCTACTACAACGACAGCAGGATCAAGGTGCTGACCAACGGGGTGGACGGCAACGTTTTCCCGATCACCACCAGCAACATCTCACAGATCAGATACGCACAGGCCTTTGACTACATGATCCTGGTACACTCAGACATCAGGCCCATGGAACTGATCAGGGGTGCCACCAACACGGACTGGACCTGTACCTACATAGATTTTGATCACGTGCCACAGGCCAACTTCAACTTCGATGCCACGCTGACACCAGCGTCCACATCAGGCAACAACACAAACTTCACGCTGGCCGGAGGCACATATCGTTGGGTCAATTCCTCTTATCCAAACGGACACGTGGGAATGAGACTGTTGGTCAACGGGGGCATGGCCGAAATAAAAAGCATTTCGTCAGACACAGTGGCAGTGTGCGAAGTGATCTACGATCTAGTGGACACGGAGACCGCGCAGGGACACGAATGGGAGATAGATGCTTTCTCAAACCTTTCAACATCATTGGGTGGGGGCTGGCCTAGGTCGGTCACGTTCCACCAGAACAGATTGATATTTGGTGGTAGCAGGGACAAACCACAGACCATATTTGGATCACAGTCAGCGGACTTTTTCAACTTCGACAACTACACCAGGGTCGTGGATGGATCAGGCAACGTCACTGGAGAGATCACGGATGACGCGGGCATCCAGTTCACCATAGCGTCAGACCAACTCAACATAATCAGGCACTTGGTGTCACAACAATCACTGTTCGTTTACACATCGGATGGAGAGTTTGACATGTCAGGAGAGCCTGTTACACCTTCCAACGTGCTTGTGAGACAACAGACCAGGTACGGTGTGGATGGCAACATCATGACACCCGTGGTGGTTGACAACGAGGTGCTGTTCGTGGCCAAGGGTGGCAAGCAGTTACGTGCTTTCGTTTACAACTTCAACACTGACGCGTACTCGGCCAAGAACTACTCACTGGTACACCATGACATCATACAGGATGCCACCAAACTGGCCTACCTGACCAACTACAACAACACCAACACCAACTACGTTTTCGTCGTCAACGGTGACGGGGACCTGTGTGTGCTGGGTGTCAACACAGAATTCTCGGTCGTGGGATGGATGAAATGGAACACAAATGGTAATTTCAAGGACCTGTGCGTAGTGGATGACAACCTGTACGCACTCACACAGAGATACGACAACGACGGATCAACACTGAACACTGGAGTTTTCCTAGAAAAACTGACCACGGAAGAGATATACCTAGACAGTTTCCACAGCACGACTGCCACAGGATCAAGTTTCACGGGGGCACAGGGACTGGAAGGACAGACGGTGAACGTGGTAGCGGACGGACTGATACACCCAGACGTCACTGTTGATGCGGCCGGTAATTTCACTTTGTCACGTACCAGCAGTAGCACACAGGTGGGATTCAACTACACAGCCACTGGCAAGACACTGCCACTGGTACTGAACATAGGTGGCACAACCAGTCTAGGAGAGAAAGTCAGGAAGGTTTTCGCGGAGATACAACTTTACGACACAAAAGCATTCAAGGTGGACAGCATCACCGTCCCTTTCAGGAACTTTGGTAGCACACTGCTCAACCAGAGCATCACAGGTTACACGGGACAGAAACGCATTAGGTTAAGCGGATACACGACAACACCACAGGTCACTTTCACGAATGACGCACCACTGCCGTCAACCCTTTTAAGTATCACTAGTGAAATCAAATTATCAACAGGAAGACTACAAGAAGAAGGTTAGGCAACCAGTCAGACACGATCTAAACTTTGAACACTACGAATACGTTATCAACAACTGTAGGAAGGTGGATGAATACGAAATCATGCTGATGGGCTACACCAAACCAAGACTGATCCGCAAGTTCGATGACCTCGAGGGGGGTGTCACGGGCACTTACCATGGAACACCTTTCCTGGCCGCGGGCACACACGTGCTGGCCAAGGAGTGTTGGTACTGGTTCATAGGCACACCGCTGGCCAATGATTTCTTCGTCAGGATATCAAAGGAGGCAGAGAGATTGATACGCGACAGCATGGAAAAACACCCAGACAAACGACATCTAGTACAGGTCTGGTCCAAGCACACACAGAGTGTGGCATGGCTAAATATGTTAAAATTTAAAAGGATTTCCAGTTACTACCAAGGTAGCGAGGAGATTTTCATAGTAGAGAGGAAAAGAAATTAACCTTATGTGTGCTCCAAGGAATGATCTAGCAAAATTAGCCATAATCGGTGCCGCGGCATATGCCACTGGTGGTATATCACTGGGATCCACAGCGGCAACCACTGCCAGGGAAGCGGCCATCATAGCCAACTCTGGTGTAACCACCACATCAACACTTTCAGGATTATTGAATGCCGCACGTGTGGCACTGCCTGTTATCAGCACCGCAGGTAACATCTATCAAGGATACATGAAATCAAGCATCTTGGCACAACAAGCCAATTTCCTAGATTTTGAAGTTGAAATGGAGAGGGAGTCTAGTGCCTTGAGAGAGGCCAAACGTAATAGGGCACTGGCCATAGCGATAGGTCAACAGAATGCCAAATTTGGATTGACCGGTGTGACGTTGGAGGGATCACCAGGTGATGTACTCGCACAGACGAGATCAGCATTCGCGGAAGATCAATACATCGACGATTTTAACACCAGCCAAAGCATCTACAGTAAACAGACACAGTCAGCGATAACAAAGAAAGAATCGGAGTATGCCAAAGTTGGTGGTTACATCAATGCGGCAAGCAGTCTTGGCACACGGGGTTTCAAAGATCTTGGTACCAAGGACATAGAAAACGTGTTGACCACTACACGTAAAGTTTCACGTAACATATTAGACACAGTAACAGGAGCGAAAACCTAATGTCAAGGATACCACAAACACCACCATCTAACCCGGTCGTACCACAAAACAACAGACGTAGGGTAGACGTACCCACTTACAGTGGTGGTCAACTGACACCGAGGGAAAACCTCACGATGCCCAACTACAACACACAGGCACTGGGCATGGTCGAACAACTGACCAACACCGTCACAGACATAGACAGGACCATAGCAACCGACATAGCCAAGACCAAGGGTGAGAAAGCACAGAGCATCAGCAAGGAATACGTTGGTAATCGTTTCAATTTCTCCCTAACGGGACAAGCATACAAACAGGGTGTGGATGCCAAATTCGTGTCACAGAAAGAAACTGAACTTGAAAATGAGTTGTTGAAACTACGTTCAGATTTCTTGGAGACCACTGACACCGCTGGATACACCAAGGCCGCTGAAAATTACAAAAATAAATTCATGAGTGCGATACCAGAGCAGTTCTTTGGTGATTTCAACACGTACTTTGACAAAAAGAACACACTCAACATCACGCAATTAGAGATCAAGAAACGTGAAAAGGAAATGATCGATGGCAGTTTCCAACTCACGGAACAGAACAAAACCATAGCAGACAGGATAGCACAGAACATCAGATACCAGGGCATATCGACCAGTGAGACCTTGATCGATGATTTTGCCATATTGAACAGGAACAACAAGGCACAAAAGGACATTTTTGGTCTCTCTTTGGAGGACAGGACCAAACTACGTAGTGAGCAGAAACGTATCATATCAGAGGGTGCCGCGGCACACGTGTATGAGCAGATCAAAGACACACCTGGTGCCTACGACGCATGGATAGACCAGATAGCCAAGGGTGAATGGAACGTTGGTGATCTAGGTGACGAGGACATGTTCAGCAAGGTCATGCCGGGGGGTGTTAAACTAAACAGGCAAGAGAGGCAGTCAATAATAAGTTATGTGGAGAGTTTGAGGAAACAGGACAAGAGCAACCTGGCCAGATTGTCTGCCAAGCAAAAGAACACGGCACAGGCTAACAACACGCAACTGCTGGCAACTGGTTGGGACAACTTCCGTAGGTCAGACGGTTCTATAGACAAGACCAGGGCACTGTTTGATTACGACAGTTTTGTGGCAAATGGTGGGGATCCAGACGTGGCACAGGATCTACAGGACGAGAATGACGTGGCCATATTTGCCGCGGAAGAATCAGAGATAGCCAAGAGTGGCAGTACCACCAGCATACAATCGCAGATAACCAAATTGAGATCAGAGATACAGGTAGTCAACGACCTAGAACTCACAGACCACGACAAGAACATCTACATCAAACAGCGTACCAAGGCCATAGAAATGATACAGGCCATACAGGACACCAGGAGCGAGGTGTTGAAAAACGGTGGTGCGGTTGATTACATGATCACACAGAATAAGATAACCACCACAGGGCTAGACACCTACGAAGGACAGGTGAATGCTATGACACAGGCCGCTACACTGACCAACCAGAGCGTGTACCAGATAGGTCCCAGCGAGACACAATCAGTGATAGAATATGACAAATTAGGTTCAGCCATAGACAACAAGGACTACAACAGTTTCATACGTTTCAACAATGACATGATCAACAGACAGAGATCGTTGGTTGGTTCCATGATATCAGTGGCACACAGGAAGGGCAACGCGGACACGTTCAAGTACGTGGACAGGAGATTGTCGGAACGTGCCAGACGTAATCCAACACACAGTAACACGAAATTATTGTTCAATGTGCGTGCCAACTACGAGGAATCATTCCAAAACGGTTACACCAAGGATTCCGCAGACACCGAAAACAAACAAGCATTCTTTAAGAGCATACAAGATGGATTGTATGAGTTTGACAACGATTTCGGCACAGCGGTCAAGGCAGAATATGACATGATGTATGACTACTACAGGACCAAAGGCAACTCTGCCAGTGAAGCCGCAAAGAAATCAAAAGACTTTGTGATGAACGGCTTGGTGGAGATCGAGACAGAATACAACACCCTGTACGTGAGTTACAACCAACTCATGGGTGAGTTTGAAGCATCGCAGGATGCCAGCGTCAATGAACAGCAACTACAGATGGCCAAGAAATCCTTGGCTGACCAGATCAACAGCACCTACAACAGACCAGAGGAACACAACCTCACGGTGCTTGGTAAGAGCATAGACGACTGGGTTGGTGGAGACAGGGACGGATACAAGGCCGTCATGATAGGTAACACCATAAAATTAGTCACAAAGGAGAGTGGATCTTTGACCAAGTTCACGGTACTGACCAAGAGGCCCAGTGCCTACAACACCATGTTCTACACTGATTTGAGCGTGCCAGTGAGACCAGAGAGCGAAATGGCCACTGCCTACGAGGATGAAAGCACGACATGGGAATACGACCACACCGTAGACATAGGAAAATTCAAGGAACCAAAGACCGTTAAAAGATTACAGTATGACGTTGACGCGTTGGATGAGACCAGCCTCACGCAAGTGGAGGGCAGTGTCAATGCCACGTTAGATGACAAGGCAGTTGAATTCTGGAAGTTCCTAGAAAAGAACGGAATACTGAAACAGAATATCGAGGATGGGGTTGACTACGCTCTGGAGGAGCAAACAGTGTCAATGATATACGAGGATCCATTTTCCACTAAACTATTTCCAACCAGTGTCCCGGACCAAGCCATAGCACACGGTATCAGCATGGCATTCGCACAGAACAAAGGACAACCATGGATGGTACAGTGGCTGATGAGCAAAAGTGATTACCTGACAGCGGGCAGAGATCCAAGGTCATCCAGCATAGAAGTTGTAAAATTATGGAACGATAATTTTGACAAGATCAAGAACCTGACCACAAACACTGACACACCAGTGAGGATGGACGTGTTACAGGCCTTGGTCAAAACCATAAAAGACAACCCTGGAAGCAGTCAATACGACACAGAAATTGATATTGACACTACCACGGTAAGATCTGGAAGGGGTTAATGGCTCTAGAGACAATACAGACACCCACGGTTGACACCATTGAAAATGATTACAGCAGGAAGACTGGATCGTTCCTGGGAAGCATCAAGGCAGGGTTCAAGAGTGGCCTCAATGAAAACGTGGTGTTCAGCCTATTACCAAGCATAGCGGAAGGCCAGGAGATGGCCAACAATCCGTTTGATCAGGTTGACCCAGACACATACAAACCAGGACATCCTTTCTACATCGAGGATCTACCCATAGACCAAGGGGTCAGTTACAAACATCTCTACGAGATGTCACAGGCACGTATGGAAGCGGCCAAGTACGCGGCCGAATGGGAACAGGGTGGATTGCTAGACAAGGGTGCGTTCATAGCCAGCACTTTTGGTGCCGCACTACTGGATCCAGTCACATACATACCCGTGCCTTTCCTGAAGGGGGTCACTAGTTTTACCAAACAAGCACTGTCAGTGGGAGCATTCAACTCCGCACTAGAATTACCATTATATCCCATAGTAAAGGAATCATGGAAACAACGTGGACTTGGAGAATACGAATACGAGGACCTGGTCAACCAAATGGGTTTGGCATTCGTCGTGGGTGGTGGACTGACCACTGTCATGAGGGGTGGTGGATATCAACTGGCCAAGTTAAGGGCCGCGAGATTAAACAAATTAAGTCCGTTGAGCAGATACATAGAGACCACCAAGGAGCAGTACCCAGACTACGACTACGACAACGCTACTCGTGATCTCATATCAAATGATGTGCTGACAAGAGACCAACTGGATTTTGACAGCATAAGGAAACACACGTTCACACAGGACAGCGTGGAGGACTTCTGGGTTGACACCGCGGGACGTAGGAAATTCATCAAAGCAGAATCAACAGAGCGTGATGTTAAAATTACTTCACAGGATGATGGTTCAAAGATCATCTCTGGGCCGACCGACAGCATCCTCAAAGTGTTAAGCACGATTGTGGAAAAGACGGATGAGACCAACGGCAAAGTCATCTATGACATCAGACCCAACGATACATCAGCGGTGCGATTAAACAAGGACGGCATCGCGGCATGGATACAAACCAACATACCAGCCGCACAGCAGAAACTGGATGCTAGGACCAATGCTGACAAGCCATGGTATGATCTTTCGAAATACATAAACAAGAAACGTCAATTCAGGGCAGATCTGGACGCACTAGACAACACCTTGTATGACAGGAACAACACGTTTGAGATTGTGCCTGATCCGGAACTGGGCATAGACATAGAGCGTAACATAGGAAAATTCTACAAGATATCAAAGGTACCGTTTGACCCTGCCAAGAAATCAGAGGCCACCGTGCTGGCAGAAAAAAGGCTACGTCTAAAAAACTGGGAGACTAGGTTGGAAGAGGCCAAGGCCAAAAATCTACAACAGTTCACTTTCGAAAACAAGACCTACAACATCAACGACAAAATACCCGAATTGCCTGTAAGAGACTTTCCATACAGGGAACTGGTCACAGATCTTAAAACTAAAATGGAGATCATAGATGATGCCATATACCTGGATCGGGTCAGGAGGAATGTTATAGATCCAGAGAACAACGAGCGGCCAAAACCACCACCGATGTATGATCCAGAGGACCCAGGGTTCAATCCAGACAAGCAGAGGATACAACAAATGGTGATCGAGGACAACAAGGCCAACGTGGTGTTGAACCAAAGACAGGATATGGCCACTCCAGACCAATTACTCAACAGCGGTGACGCAAGATTGAAATGGCAGGAGACCAGCAAGGATGCCGTGGAAACACTAGGACTGGAATACATCAACAGCATAGGATTCAAGATCAGCAACGGGGTGTTAGTGGACGATGGAGTTCCAACGAGACCTTTGAGTGATGCGGATGCGGCAATACGTGCCCACTACCTCGACGAA
>Ga0075463_10000407_pt1 | contig 13958 bp, 9 predicted proteins | sample DEB08_DNA_14_FD_77579 | JGI IMG/M metagenome (GOLD analysis project Ga0075463, IMG submission 77579) | Aqueous microbial communities from the Delaware River and Bay under freshwater to marine salinity gradient to study organic matter... | ecosystem: Environmental > Aquatic > Marine > Coastal ...
GTATTCATTGATATAAATACCTGCGAGAATGCCGATCGGAGCCACCAGTAGTAGCGAAACGACCACAAGGTAGAAGGTGCCAATCAAGGGCAGCCAGATACCTCCCTCACGACCAAGATTCTTCGGACTATCCCAGAGATAGCTAAAAGAGAGAACCGGCGAGGCTTTGTAGAAGAGCTGAAAGAGAATGGCAAACACCGGAACGATGAGCAGGATCGCCATTCCAAACATGGCCCATTTCACAATGGACTCCGTCGTGGCCTTGCGCTTCTCGACCGGGCTAGGGGCAAAGGGATTGGTAGATTCCATGAAATCGATTGGTTAGGCGTTCTTGTCTGTGTGGATCCCTTTAATGATGAGGTCTGAGACCACATTGATGACCACGCTGATCATGAGAAGGACGATACCGATGACGAAGAGCACTTGATAATGCTCACTTCCGTGAACCGTCTCAGGAATCTCTCCAGCAATCGTCGCCGTCAAAGCCTTGACTCGCTCAAGTAATAACATGGGGTCGAAGTAATTCGTCGGCATGTTGTCCGTGCCTCCGGAGGCCATCCAAACGGCCATGGTTTCACCAACGGCGCGTCCCACGCCTAACATACAGGCTGCGAGAAGACCATTCTTCGCCGCAGGAAAGAGCACGCGGTAGATCATCTCCCACTTACTCGCACCGAGCGCGAGAGACGCTTCACGATACGAATCAGGCACCGCTCGCAGGGAGTCTTCAGAAATAGAGACAATGAGAGGCACCGCCATCAGCCCGACGACGATACTTGCATTGAGTAGATTCACCCCGACTTCGATCCCAAAGACGTTCTGGATGATAGGCCCCATGATGACGAGACCAATGAACCCCCAAATGATGGAGGGAATCGCCGCCAGAAACTCGATCAGGATCTTCAGCGTTTCTTTCAGCTTCGGTGTGGCAAATTCAGAGATGTAGACAGCCGCCCCGAGACCGAGTGGCATGGCAATAAACATACTCACCACCGTGATCGCAAAGGTGCCATACATGATCCCCATGGCACCATAGACAGGCTCGTTGCCTTCTGCGGGAACGGGAATCCAGCGATGAGAAAAGAAGAACTCACCCCAATTGAGGTGAGGGAAAACAGGTGCCGCCTCCTTGAAGATAAAGAAGAAGATGGCGACGACAAAGATGATCGAACTCCAGCCGCAAAGCGTGATGAGCCACTGAATAGGCTTCTCAAACTTGTCGAGAAGCGCTCCGAGACGAGCTTGGATTCGTGAAAACATAGTCGGCAAGTGAAGCGGAGAAAGTCCGCAGCGGCTGGAGTTCGAGATATCTTTGCGAAAGGACTAGTTGAGAGGGACGAAATCTTCGCCCGCGAGGATCTCTTGCCCTTCGGCACCTTTGATCCAGTCCATGTACTCTTTCACGGCGCCAGTAGGCTCCCCGAGAGTGTAGATATAGAGGCTGCGTGCAATCGGGTAGTCGCCGGAAGCCACAGACTCGTTGGAAGGCTCAAAAGCCTGACCACCTTCGGTCTTGCTCACTGCAAGCCAGCCAACCTTATCGTTCTTGTAGCCCATGCCGCTGTAGCCAATGCCTGATTCCGTGCTCTCACATAAGTGCACAACCGCAGTCGAGCCCGGCTGGGCGCCGGTGCCCGGCTTGTATTCCACACCTTTGCCACACACAGCAGACTGGAAGAAGCCATACGTTCCTGAACTGTTGCTTCGACCAAAGCGCTGAATCTCAGCATCAGACCCGCCAACTTGATTCCAGTTGTTGATGCTACCGCCTTCTGCCCAGATCTCTTTAAGCTGGGGAATCGAAAGACTCTTCACAGAATTGCTAGGATGGATGAACACCGCAATGCCGTCATAACCGACCACGTGCTCGACCGGAGCCGTTCCACGAGCTTTGGTGATGTCCGCGACCTCTTTCTCTTTCAGTGGTCGACTCGCTTGCGCGAAATCAGTCGTGCCATTAATCATGGCGGTCACACCCGTTCCGGTGCCTTCGCCGTTTACATTGATTAGCACCTCAGGATGCGCAGCCTGATAGGCCTCTGCCCAAGCCAGACCCACCTGGAGCATGGTATCCGAGCCGTTCACGTCAATTGTCGTCGTATCTCCGTTGCCGCCGCCTCCACAGGAGGTGAACGAGAAAGCGATTCCAAGAGTAAGAGCGCCTTTGGCGCCAAGTTTCAGTAGTTGGTTTCTAGTCATGATGTTCTATGAGTTGTGGGCCGAATCTGAAGTTTCCGTCGAATATCTCTAGATGTGCTCGGTGACGTTCTCGTAACAGAAGTCACGATGCCGCCTCCTCTCAAGCGGCCGAATGTGCCGAAACCGTGACATTGCGGAAATGAGCCCTCACGGAGAAAGCCTAGTCACCACTAGCTATTGTGTCGCTTTCACACTATGCTAGATGTATTGTTCAAACTTAAAAGATGAAGCACTCCTACGACTACCCACGTCCAGCGCTGACCGTGGACTGCGTCATCTTCGGTCTCGACGATTCCGATTTGAAGGTAATCTTAATCGAGCGCGGAATAGACCCGTTCGAAGGGATGTGGGCCATCCCAGGAGGATTCGTTAGTCCAGGTGAATCTATCGACGACGCGGCAGCCCGCGAGCTACGAGAAGAGACCGGACTAACGAATGTCTACCTCGAGCAACTCTACACCTTCGGTGCCCCCAAACGAGACCCACGAGAACACATCGTCAGCGTCGCTTACTACGCGCTCGTCAATCTCACAGAACACAAACTACATGCCACCACAGACGCACGCAGCACCGCCTGGTTCTCCATCAATGATATCCCAAAGCTCGCTTTTGATCACAACAACATCTTTGAAATGGCCCTGGCGCGCTTAAAAGGGAAACTCCGCTACCAACCGATAGGCTTCGAACTACTTCCTCGCAAGTTCACCCTTACACAACTGCAAAAAATGCACGAAACCATCTTGGAGAAGCCCATGGACAAGCGGAACTTCCGCAAGAAGATCCTCAGTTTCGGCTTCCTCAAAGATCTCAATCAGATCCAGAAAGGCGTCGCTCACCGTGCCGCCCGTCTCTACAGCTTCGACGAACGCGCCTATCGTCGGATGCAGAAGAAGGGAGTGCACTTTGAAATCTAAGCACATTTTTTAGACACACATCCAAATGTAGCTTGGGCATCTTGCCCAAGTCGTGGCCTGGAAGGCCACGCTACCATTCACATTAGCCCACATGACCGAAGAAGCTGCCATACAAGAGATCGCTCAGATCATGCGTGAATCCAATCGGCTTCTCTTTATCACCGGCTCAGGAATTTCCGTTGACTCCGGGTTGCCAACGTACCGTGGAATCGGCGGGCTTTATGAAGGAAAGTGCACCGATGACGGCATTTCCATCGAGGAAGCGCTCAGCGGAGAGATGTTAGAGAACAATCCAGAGATCACCTGGAAACACCTATGGGAAATCGCTCATGGATGCCGCGGAGCCAAGCCGAACAGATGTCATGAGATTCTCGCCAAGATAGGCCAACGCGTCGACGAAACCTGGATCCTCACTCAGAATGTCGACAGCCTACACCGCGCTGCGGGAAGTCGGCACCTCATCGAAATACACGGACGTGCAGACGCCACGCACTGCATGGTTTGCGGGAAATCAGCAGACAGCGAATCTTTACTCGCTAGTAGAATGGCCGAAGATCGCAGTGTTCCCTTCTGCGCCGTTTGTGGCGGTGTGCTCCGCCCTGATGTCGTACTCTTTGGTGAACCCCTCCCACCCAAAGCCATGCATGACCTCGAAGAACTCGCTCGAACAGGCGTCGATCTTGTCATGAGTCTCGGCACCTCGAGCCTGTTTCCCTACATCACTGCCCCTATGCAACTAGCACATCAATTAGGCATACCCACTGTTGAAGTGAATCTCCAAACGACCGATGCATCCGAGTTCGCACAGTATCGGCTGGAGATGGACTGCAAGGACGCTCTTGAACTCATTGCCCAGCAGATCACATGACCGCCCCCAATTTCAATCCCGGCTTCCGCATCTTACCCTTCGACGTCCTCGGCTTGATCATCGGCCTGTTGGGAGCACTCGCCACCCTTACCCGAATTGAATGGGCTGGATTGGTAACAGGATTCGTCGTGCTACACTTCTTTCTCTTCTGCAGTGTCTTTCGCATCTCCCGATCAGCAGAGCTGATTTGGGCTACTGTCTTCCTAGCACTCGCAACCTCTACCATCATCAACGCAGTCCCTGGCTGGACCGCTACGTTCACCGGGTCACTCGCACTCAGCACCATCTTGATCTGGATAGAGACCAAAAGAGACGACTATCATGGAATCTTGTGGAAGAAGCTAAATCCAGGCATGCCCGAGTGGTGGGAGTCCTATCGATAGATACTAACAATACGCATCAGAGTCTACAAAAAGCCTCCTCCATTTGTGTCTATTCGTGTTCATTCGTGGGTTAGCACCAACACAATCTTTTGGCGAACAACGATTGAAGCCCACTAGATTCAAGACCACTCCCCTTCGCGCCCAAACTTGGCTCTTGCAGCCTGACCAAATCGCTCAGCGCCTTCATTGAGCTCTTGCATCACTTGCTCTGTTTGTTTTCCACTGCCAGCGCGAGCAACAGAAATGAGATTCTCACACTCGTTCGCATCCATGAACCGTGCCGCGTCTAACAAACCAGCCTCTTCTCCAGAGGGAATCACCATAAAGCCGTGCTTGTCGGCATGAATGAGCTGCCCCGGCTGAACCATCCGGCCAAAGACTTCGACCTCGCCCCCCCAGCGCACAGGCGTCGCGAAGGCATGGCCGACACACAACCGCCGAGCGAGCGCCTTGAATCCAGCATTCGTCATCTCATCAACATCACGGACCGCACCATCGACAATCACCCCCACACAGCCCAAGGCACCGTGCACATTCGCATTCACCTCACCCCATGCCGAGCCATAAATCATCGGCTTATCGAGGTCTTGCATGACCACAATCTTCGGACCGGGAAGAGAGCCCACATAAGCACGGTATTCCGCCCAAGCATTGGGATTGTTAGACACATGGTTTTGATTCCCCGGTTCCACAACACACGTGACTGCATAACCAACCATCGGTCCCATCTGCGGCATGAAATCTCGGGTCTCTTCCAAATTCACCGCATCCCGCGAGGGATCGTGCCGGGTAATCTGTTCCCAGCCGTTATAGATCGTCGGCGTGTTCCAACGTTTTAGCTGGAGCAGTTCGTCATGAGGCAAAGGCACTTCCATGTTTCAGTGCATCACACGGAAGGCGCAACGACGTCAAGCCCTGCGCTTGCGTATGCCCAGGAAACCGAGCTACACAAGTTCACCCACCCATAATCGCACTTCCTCGACCATGGCTCTTGTTGGCCGTGTATTGTATGAACCTCGCGGTCAACCACGCTGTGGATGCAAATTTAGCGTTAACATAATCAAATAGGAGGAGGAAAGGTCGAATGCCTTAATATAGCATGCAATAAGCTGAGTGTAGAAGTGCCTTAGTCTAAGACCCACTGTTCGACATTTGGTCCGCCAATGCGATCTCCCTACTCGCCAGCTAGTGAAGAATAGGTCCATATCCGACTTTGACCTTGGGGGCCGCCAATTGGCCGTCGGAAGCACAAGCAATCAATGGAATCGAGACTCTACTTCCACGAGATGCCCTGACGAATCGATCAACTGATATTGAAATCACTCTTGCCAAAATCCGTTATCGTATGTTATTTAGTCAGTTATGAGGAAATTACTCCCTATTACTTTGGCGACTTCTGGACTCCTAGCTTGCTCGATTCAGGCCACGACGGTCTTGAACGGCGACTTTGAAACCGGAGCCGATGGATTCACCGAGTGGCCCGGCTATGTTGGTGGCGCCAATCCCGCTGCGATTCCAGAGTGGACGGGCCTTGGAGGTCATGGAATCAACCCAGGCGGATTGGTTCAAGCCGACCCCACTCCGTTCGACGGGAGCAGCACCATTAACACTAGCAACTTCGCCTTTCTTCAAGGAACTTCCTCGATCAGCCAGGAGATCAGTGGCTTCTCCGTCGGTGGTGAGTTTTTGGTGGGCATCGATTTCAATGCCCGCGATTGTTGCGGTGGTCTTCCAGTTGCCACCATTTATATCAATGATGCCGTGATTGGCAGCACGACGGATCTGTTGCCCGATCCTGGAACAGTTTCTCCCGTTGGCGGGGACACCCCCTGGTACCATGCTGACGTGCCATTCACGGCCAGTGCTGAAACGCTGACGTTGATGATTTCCTCCGAAGTGATCGGTGGCGATGGCACACTTGTCGTAGACAACATCTCCATCTCCGCCATCCCCGAGCCGTCCTCAAGTATCCTAGCGCTGCTCGGTGCCGGACTGCTAATTTTCCGTCGCCGACGCTAATTCGCCGCGACTCATCCACCAGATTTTGAAACGCTCTCCCGGAATCACCGGTAGAGCGTTTCTCTTTTAATGATCAGCGGCTCAGAAAGTAATGGATCGCTCCACGGCCCAGCCGTGGCTGAAGAAATCCTTTTTCCTCGCCTCTTTCTAAAGCGGATACGCTAGCCGAGATCCATCACAGCTACCGCGCTGTCAAACCACGAAAGCAAGTCGTCAGATTCTTCGAGCGGGAATTCTGTGAACGATTGGTCCAATACTTCACCACCCACAGGACTCACGATCTTGTTAATCCCGGCCACATTATCGATAACGACTTGTTGAGAATTCCAGCCCGCAGGCGTTGTCACCAATTCTTAGGAGGTCTGTTTGCCCAGTGCTGGGTCTGTGAGTTAGGGAGCCTCGTTTGAAAATTGAACCTGAGCGAAGAACTTACTTCACAACGCCGCGATAGTAACCTTTGGCAGCACCGATTCGATCAGCATCGGTGTCTACATAGCTACCAGTGACATTCTCAGCAATAGGATCCCAAGTGATGAGATCTACGGTGTGGTCGATGTCATAGGTCGTGCCCTCTGGTAGTTGCAACGCCACACCTTCTGCAGTCTTCGACAAGATCGCGATTCCTTCCGGCATTTCGTCATCGCCACTCTCCAGGGCTTTGCCGGGATTGGCCTTGAGAAAGTTCACGTCTTCGGCAACCAGGGCGTGATTGTATATCTGGATATCATCTAACCGGCCGCCCATGGGCAGCGCCCCAAAGAAGGCGGCGAAGAAGAAGTCGGTCTCATTGCCAAGGGGAAGTGGGTCGACACCCGACTCCGTGATGACGGCAACCCCATCGACATAGACGGTGATGGTGGTAGTCTCGCCGAGGTCATAGGTCATGGCAACGTGATGATCGGTGCCAGCCGTGATGACATTCTCGGCAACGTAAGTTGGGGTTGCGCCAATAAAAAACTCGAGGTTGGCTTCACTAGCAATAACCGCATAGGTCGGTTCGCCAATGCGATCGCCCTGACCGAAGATGGTTTGCCGATCTCCCAGCGCTGTGATGTTGGCCCAAGTGGCCACAGTTAGGCTGCTATACGGGAGCGTGCGGCCTTGAATCGTGCCGAATGATCCGTTAGCAAAGCCAATGGAGGTGCCGCTGGCAATCCCTGCTTCACCGAAGGTGGGTTCGCCTTCGAAGGCTCCATCGCGCTCAAAGTCGGAGACATCGCTCATCAGAGGGCCTTCGGTTTCATCAAGTCCGTAACGTGCGATTAGACCACTCGCATTGATGACAGCGACTTTGACACGGATGTCATCCAGGAGCAGTGTTTGATCGCCTTCGGGGAGGTTTTGGAAGCCGATAAGCGACTCCGTGGCTCTGGCAGTGAAACCAATCGAGCGCTCGAAGTAGGGTTCTCCGACGCCAGCGGCGTCTAGCGCTTCGCCAAAGACTGGACTCTCGTCAATGAGTACCTGATAGGCATTCGGCGCCCCCCCTGGTGATCTCTTATTCACGAGGTAGGTGAGGCTATAGCCCAAACCCGGTTCGAGGCCGGTGATGAGTTGACTTGCGGTGGTTGCTCCCTGGAGAAAAAGAACGCCGTCTTGCGCTCCGGAGCGTCCGTTGTCCGTGAATGGGCCAACGCCATCGACATTCACTCCGAAGCCGCCAGTGACGGTCCAGCCGGCGAGAAGACCAGGTCCCATCGGAGCGACGTGCATGTAGCCCACGCCCTCGACGGGGAGGCTCACCTCGAAACTCGGGTTGCGGACAAGCACGTCTTTGTCAGTTCGTTGAACGATGGTCACTCCGTCGAGTAAGACGGTCGCATCGCCTTCGACAGTGGTTGTGAAAGCGAGCTCGCCTTCAGCAGTAGAGGGCTGGAAGGGGATATTCATGAAGTGGAAAGGCTCGAAGTCGCCTGCGGGTAGGACGTTCTCAATCAAGGCAAGCTCCTGTCCCGCGAAACTAGCAGAGAGGTTGATCGTGCCGTCGCAGCAGTTTCGAGCGTTGTAGTAGAACTGAAGCCAGTAAGTCTTGCTAGGAACAAGGCCGACGACCTCTTGTGTCATCGTTGAGGCGCCCTGGAGAAAGGCGACTCGAGTTCGGTCGGGGATCGTGCCGTTGTCGAGAAAGGGCTGGCTTTCGTTGTTCACGCCAGAGCCGCCAGACCATCCGGGAATGGAGCCGTAGCCGACCCCCTCGGGCAGTGCCCCGACTTCGAAACTCGCGTTTAGAATCAGCGATGTACTCACATTGATTCTTACGCCATTGGCGAGATCGAGCCCGGCCGAGTCGTCGACCTGGATGCCCGCGCTACCACGCCCGATCCCTCTGACCTCAAAGCTTCTCACGGGGCCGGCTGCAACATCAGAGAAATCGAGGCTGATGGTGCCATCCGCTTCTGCATCGACGATCTCAGCAATGGCCGGGTCGGCAGAACTGAGCACAACGATAGGATTGGGTTTCGATTGTCGCCCTTCTGGCATGGTTACATTGATCTGAGCCGTTTGCCCAATGCCAATGACGGTCTGGCTGGGATCGAGGACAAGTGGCGGAAACGTCTCTGCGACAGCGCCAGCGAGCTTGATGTTATCAAGCAATAGGGTGCCACTCTCATTGGTCTGTGCGAATTCTAAGTCGACGGAGGAATCCCCAGCAGTGAATGTTGCTTTTATTGTTCTGTAAGGCTTGGTGCCTCCGACTGGAGTGACGTCTGCAGTGAAGGCGGACTCTCCGTCGGCGCTGACATTGATCTTTGCATCGGCACCTTCGACGGCGTTGTAAGCGAACTCCAGATCGTAGCTTTCTCCAGCGACGAGGCCGTCAATTGTCGTCGCGATAGAACTCACACCGGAGAGTCCGGCGACGTAGTCCTGATCAGGCGTCGCGCCGTTGGACCCGCTCCCTGCAATCACGGTAACGGAGCCGTTGGCGTTCCATCCTGCGATTGAGACAACGTCGACTTCAGCCTCAAGCGGTGCGCCAGACGCCTCGAAGCTTGGGTTGGGGATGGGAATGGTATCAGCTTCGCGGGCAACGATGGAGACGGCGTCGATGTTTACAGTGGCATCGCCTTGGGCTTCCGTGAGGAAGGTGAGGTTGGCTGAATCGCCAGAGGCAGTGAACGCTGCCCAGCCGAACTTGTAGATTCCGTCTTGGCCGGTGACGTTGGTGAACCTCTTGATCTGTTGCTCATCGACCTGGACGGCCAAGTCAATCGTGCCGCCACAGCAATTTCGGGCATCGTAGAAGAATTGGACGACATAGCGGACACCCTCTTCGAGACCAAAGATGTCCTGAGAGATCGCGCCACCGCCTTGCTGGAAGCCGACCTGTAATCCGTCGGGAATAGAGGTTCCGCCGTTGTGGAACGGTCCATCGGCAAGATTGGTGCCACTTCCACCAGTCCATAGATCGATTGGCCCGTAATGAGGAAAGGCATCGTTGTAGTTGGATTCGAAGCTGGGGTTGGCAACAAAGCTGTCAGCGACGAGGACTTGGCCTGAAAAGAGTCCAGCAGAAATGGTAAGCAGACCACCCAACCGCGTGAAGGGGGACATGCAGTGAAACATCGGTTTTGAAAAGCACATAGGAAACAAGGGTGTTCAGGGTTCGAATTGCGTGACTAGTTTTACGGTCAATACGTCGATTTGATAGTCGATTTAAGGTTGGATGGTTAGAAGCAGTCGATAAAATGTTAGATTTTTATCCATGTTCCAAGTAAGGATGGTTTCCTCAAGCGCTTCGTCCTCGATTCGGGAGATGAGTTTGAGGTCATTCTCGACCGCGTGCCAAGCGTTTAAATCAGAGGATGCTTGCAGATTCCAAAGGAGGCCGTCAGACATCGTAGGGTAGCGAAAGCTGAGTTGCCCGAGGTCATTGATGTGAAGAGGGTTATGGCTTAGGTCGCGATCGGCGCGAAATTCAGCGGCTCCCGGCGAGCCACCGACTTCACTGCTCCTACGCCAATGATAGGGGGAAATACCATTGCCTGAGCGATAGACTAGCGAGTATCCAGAACCATCAGACTCTGTAGGCCAGGGCAGTTTGTCATTGTATCGAAGCTCCTGGATCAGAACTCCAGCACGATCTACCAGCCGAAGGGTTTCTCCACTGTTGTCCAGATTGGACTCACCGTAGCTTCCCAGGAAGGCTTCAAAGTTTGCCGGATTTTTAACTAGCAGAGTCAAGGCGCCGGGTTGAAGAATGGAGGGGGCGTCTGTGGGCTGCTCCCAGGAGAGCCCCCTGGTGAAACGAATCCCAGCGAGATCGATGGGGTGTGGGCCAACGTTCTGCAGTTCGATGAATTCTCCCTCTTCCGCCTCTCCCTCGGGATGATAGTGGATTTCAGAAATGATGAGATTGTGAGCCGAGGCAGCTTCCACGGTGCCTGTGTGGGAGACCTTGATCGTGTCACCTCCAGGTGAGAAAATCGTGCCGAGGTCGTTCCCCTGGAAATCAACCGCTTGTAAGACGATGACGTTCTCGCCCAAGGCTAGAGGAATCTCCGCTTGCCACACATTGAGGTCCGTCCAGGTCAAATTTAGTGCTCGCCCGCTTGTCTCATTGAAAACCTTTCGCACCTCAAAGCCACCAGTGCCCTCGAGCGTGATGGTGGGCATTTCCGTTTCAAAGTTATTGCCACCGTTGGAAGTGATTTGAAAGTTACCCCGCACTTTTCTTCTAATGTCAGACTGCACATGACTCCCGCGCCTTTCGATGTAGTTGAGAAAGCGTTGGTCGTAATTATTCTCGGTTAGATCGTTCAGGTGAGCAATCCAGGGCGCCATGTCCGTCGTGTTGAAGGCGGTCTTAATGATGTCATCCAAGTGCCCATAGAAGAGGCGCCTGTTCTCCGGCATGTTGATGAAGCTTCCAAGATTGGTTCCGCCCGCCCCTAACGGATTCGCTGTGGGCGTGTAAAAGAAGCCATGGTCGAGGTCCCAGGGAAAGGCGAGCACGCGCCCATCCGAAGGGCGCGTGTAGAGCACCAGGTTGTGGGCCAGACCCATGTTGTAGGTATCTGCCACGCCAATGAGCGACTGAAAAGCGAACGCTCGCATCCACTGATCCACATCAATGGCCTCGGGAATCTTCTCGCGGCGTTCCGTATCGGTCGAGCTGGAGAAGGCTTCGCCGAGCCGGATGACCCCGGTAAAATCATCACGGTCACGGTTATTTGTGGGAATGAAGTTAAAGCGATAAGCTTCTTTATCCTCCCCCATATTCTGGACATCAATCCCTTGAACGGCTGAGTAGGGGCTTTTGAATCCATCGGCACGCACGGTCGTAGGGTAGTAGATGAGCTCAAACTTGTGGGTGGCTCCTTGCGCGCCGTTCTCATACTGGCCATCGAGGTAATCGGCACCATACCTAGCGGTGCGCAACTGTGCTAGGCTAGATTCTTGGGGTCGCGGGGTTTCGACGAAGATGACATCTTCGTAGGTTGTGGGAATGCCGCCCGCCCGTTGAGCGATCTGATTGATGATCAACTCATTCACGCCCGCGCCGACTTTCACCTGAAAATGACCATTCGAATTACCGTTAGGCATTACGGAACCCCGATCGATGGCGACGGAATCATGGACCCCGCGATAAGGTTTCTCCTTTCCAAGCACAACGTTGTAACCCACGCGATCACTGCGGCGTCCATATGGGCTGCTTCGCAATCGAACACCAACGTCGAAATGATAGTCTTCGCCGTTGGCGATCAGCGTGCCACCGACTCGCGCATTACTCACGGCGTGCTCGGGACGGCGCATAAAGTCGTGTTCCTCGGGCCAAAGCAGAAGTCGAAGGTCATTCAGTGAGCGCTCTCCCAATCGGGGAGCTCCCACGCGGAGCAAGGCTCGTGATTCGGGGCCCTTGGAAGGGAACCACGAAGTGGCTCCCTCGTCGTCCTCGGCCTCAATGTAAAACTGCAAGAGTGTGCCGTTCGACTGCCCTGGAATGATCCCGTCCCAGCGAGTCTCGCTCTTCGCCATTGGGCTTGACTCCCACGGGCTGCTACTCGTGCGGTAGTGAAGTGTCAGTCCCGCTATATTCTGACGGTCCTTGGCTTGCACTGAGATCGTTATAGGTTCGTCGACCGACGGCGCCAGAGGTGCGAGGCGCAAATCGTCCATGGTAGGTCCCCAATTCTCCGAGGGGCCTAACCCCGGCGAGCCTAGTCGCTCAGGAATTGGCAGGACATGGGTGCGTGAGAGACGATTGAGATAAAGACGTGTATTGAGCAATGGCGAGCCCTTGACCCATTTCGCTCGAAATGAGATTTTGTAAGTCGTATTCTTGTCGAGCCTGTGTCCCGAAGGGATCGTCGTGGAAATGTTATTGTAAGTGTGTTCGATCGGCCCGTCGGCGATCAAATGGAGATAGCTTGTAGAGTCTGGAGCCGTCTCGGCCTGGCTCTTGGCATGGGTGCCGAGGATGCGCCAGTTGAAGACGTTTCCGGTGAAAAAACTTCTTTCGAATGCGCTGTTCTTCACCAATTCTGTGGCGTCGCCCTCCGGTTCTTCGATCACGCTAACGTCTGTCACTGCAGCTTCTCCCGATCCAAGCAAGCCCATGAGAAACTCATGGAAGTGACCTGGATTGTTGTTTCCCGTTGGCTCGGCCCCGAGACCTTCGTAGGTGAAGTCTGTCCATTCCATCATGGGTGACTCGCTGGCTCGCCACGCTTCGGGAACGGCATTGTCTGCCCAAGGATCGCGCAGCTCCAAGGAACTGCCTCCACCATCGGCCCACTCAGGCCAACGCCCACTATCATAGTAGCGCACGTTGTCGGCTTCGTTGTCTCGAGCATCTCTCAGAATAATCGTGTCGGAGCTATTGCTGAGCTTGCCCTTGTACTCTCCCAGAACCACGAGAGACGGATACTTCTCGCTCAGGGTAGCGGCGTCTCGGGCGATGACCACGGCCTCTCCGGGTTTTACCACCGTTTCAGGAGGGATTTCGAAACGAATGCCACCGGCTAGGCTCCATCCAGATAGATCCACGGGGACGTCTGCGCGATTGTAGAGCTCGATCCATTCTTCATCCCTCTCCGTATACTCATTCTCCACAGTGCCTGGTTGATCGTAAAGCGGTGGGAAATGGTACATGATCTCGCTGATCACAATCTCATCTCGCAGCGTGATCGTGTTTGGTGACCCAAGACTGTCTTGTTCCGTGGTGAACCAATCTTCACCGTGACCCTCGAGCCTTCCGCGTCCTTTTGCTTCAACTCGAACCGCATCTAGCAATTGCCCCGCTGCGTTTGTGAGAAAGACTCGGTCACCAATGGAGATGGTGTCAGCTTCGACCACATGAAAGCCACTGGGCGCTATAGAACCATTCCCAAGATTAGTAGCGTCTCCCAGAAAGTGGTCCTCAAGGTTGATCGGGTTCTCTCCGCGATTGTGAAGCTCGATGACACCGGGAAGCACTTCTGATAGGACCAGTTCCCCAAACGCCATCACCAATCCGTTCACAGCCCCCGGCGTGCCGCCAGCATTCACGCTTGTGCCCCAACTATCAGCTTCCGCGGTAGCCAGGGAAGGCCGACGTTTCGTCAGGGTCATTCCTGAGCCGTCAGGGCCGAT
>Ga0075463_10000414_pt1 | contig 13865 bp, 3 predicted proteins | sample DEB08_DNA_14_FD_77579 | JGI IMG/M metagenome (GOLD analysis project Ga0075463, IMG submission 77579) | Aqueous microbial communities from the Delaware River and Bay under freshwater to marine salinity gradient to study organic matter... | ecosystem: Environmental > Aquatic > Marine > Coastal ...
AGGGGATTATTTAGACTTTAAAGAAAATAACCTTATTCAATCAAGGATAATCTACAAAGACGGTGAAACGCTTTTATTTTGGACTGATGATTATAATGAAGAAGGTAACGAGAGAATAAGATACATAAACGTAGATAAGTATATAAACGGGGATTATCCAGACGTTCCTAAGAAATCGTATTTTGATGTAGCGCAAGAAGCTCCGATGTTTAGACCAAGGGTATCTAGTTCTTATGACAGTGCAATTCTAGGTAACTACATAAAGGGAAAATTTTATCAGTTTAAATCAAGGTATATAGGAATTGATGGACAACCATCGCCTTGGTCGCCAATAAGCGAGATGCCAATATATGATTATAATTCATTAAGAATAGGCAATTCCCATAACAAAATAAATATTATTGTTGATAGGCCAGATGGACTTACCACCACCTATGTAAAGAAAATAGAAATAGCAGCTAGAGATTGTGGAGACGGAAATAGCGGAGATTGGTTTATTATAGACACTGTAGACACATCCGACTCTTACACAACAATATCAACAGCGTCCTATGGGGTTGGTAGGGGTTCTGACGAAACTCCGTTCATATATTCTGTTGATTGGTACAACAATAGCGAATGGCAGCCGCTAAACTTAGATGAGGCTAATTACGATTATTGCTTCGTGCCACAAGCTGCTAAAGCATTGGAGGTATTGAATAATAATAGGGTTTCCGTTGCTAATACAACAGATGGGTATGATATATCTGTAGTAACCCCAGATATGGCTATAAGCGCTGACTATTCACAGACTAAATCACTTAGCTTAACTGACGCATATAGTAAAACATTTAAGAAGGGCGCTACATACCAAATAGGGGTAAGATATTCTGATGGCAAAGGAAGGGTTTCTACCGTCATAATAGATGAAGATGATTACCTATTAAACACAGACTACACAAGTGGTTCAGCAACATACGATGGTTTGGTTTTACCAATAGTAGAGGTAGACCACCAACCCCCATCTTGGGCTAAGTCTTGGCAAGTTGTGGTTAGGCCAGCCACAAATATAGCATACAACGGAAGTACGCCTTGGTTTGTTCAATACGCACAGGCAGGAACTACAATACCAATAACCCCCGCAAATTATCAGAGTATATACGGAGCTGGAAATTATAGGCTAATTAGCTTAGGCGACATACAGACATGGCAGTTCGACCAACTGAATAATAAGAACGTAGTTTACGATTACGCAGACGCAGATAGAGCTAGAGTTTACTCAATCATACCCACACAAACAGATGACACATCTTACCATGATTTCCAATTATCAGGAGCGTACACAACTAGCGGAGAGAATTTTGTATTAGGGTTAACTACGTTGGCTGTTGGTGCTGATTGGGTTGTAGAAAACTACAAGACAACTCAAACCCAATCAAACATTTGGTATGAAATGGGGCAGTCTAAAATGTGCGGATACGATGTTAATGGTAATTGGTCGCATTACGGAATAAGTAATTATGATTCCGCTGGTGTTGACCAAGAGTATTTAGTAACCCCAGCAGTAACTAAAATAGAAGATGCAGATTGTTATTTAGGGTGTTTTGGGTTCTATGAATCAGCATCATACCCCCCAACAGCGACAACCGTAAGAACAATAAGCGGCGGTAATGTTTTTTGCGAAACGGGATGGGTAGATTTTGCTTACTCATCTAGGAGCAATGACAGGGGTAGGCCAAATACAGTAAGCTCAACATACGGAAGATACAAGACTGAGGGAAGGATACACTTCTCCCAGCCGATAGTGCAAGAGACGGAAAGGGCTGACTTCTCTATAATGTATGATGGAGACATAGTAGATAATAGTACACAATTCGGTGAGGTAAACTTAATACACCAACAATCGTCCAACCTATACATTCTTCAAGACAATAAGATTAGTTACAGACCAGTAGCAAGGACTATTATAGAAGACTTAGAATCTCAGCAGCTAGTAGGAATAAGTGGAGAAATACTTGGCGATGCTAATTACTTAGGATACAAATATGGTTGTTCTAATCCAGAAAGTTTCGCAGCATACAAGGGTATAATGTACTTCGCTGACATAAACAATCAAGCTGTGTTAGCTATGAGCGGAACTAACGTAGATGATATTTCAAAGAATGGTATGAAGGTGTACTTTGACTCAGCCTTCAATGCAGCTAAATATTACAATACAGCACCATACATATACGGCGGAATAGACAAAGAGTTTAGTGAATATGTTTTGGCGTTTAATTACGAGTCTATATACACCACTCTTATTAATCAATCTTATTCAAGCGGTATATTCTCATCGGATAGAACCAGTAATGAGATGTTTGAATTAATTTCATTAGACCAAGAAAATGCTGCATTACCGCCATCTTTTTCTAAAAGAAGGGCTGTTAGATATATAGACTCCGTTTCTGGGGTATACGCAGAGGCAGAAGGAACTGTATCGGCAGAGGTTGGTAGTGGCTCTCCATCAATAGAAGGATTGGGTAATGGCCTTAATATAACAACAGGAGGTGACCCAACAACAAACGCCATGATTGTTGGTTCTATGGATACAATATCATTCAATACCAATGTTGGGGTTTGGTCTACAAGATATTCATTTGCGCCAGATGGGATGTGTAACTCAGGTGTAAAGCTATGTTCATTCAAGGATGGTAAGTTCTATTTACATAACGATTCAGATGAAGCAACATTCAACACATTCTACGGAACTCAATACGCCTCTAAATTAAAGTTTGCTTTCAACGCTATAAACGGACAGAAGAAGGTTTACAACACAATAGGAATAAACGCAGATACCGTATGGACAGGTGTACTCACAAATTATAGCGGACAACAAACAAGCATACTATCAACAGATTGGGAGTCGTTAGACGGTATATATTGGAGTCCTGTTTACAGGGATAGTAATACACCAAACGTATCTAACCCAGAAACACAAGGAGATTTATTGGTAGACGACCACTTAATAGTGGAGCTATCACAAACATCAAGCACATTAACAAACCTATATAATTCAACTGGTATGTTTAATATATCAAATACACAAGTTATAAATGGTTAAAAAGTATTAATTTTGTAGATATGGCATTATCATCAGACATAGGGGCTTTACTTAAAATAGTCCCTCAATACGTTCAGGGCAGGAAGCAGCAAAAAGAAGGAAGGATTAAGGAAGCGCAGGGTCAGGTTTATATGGACTTCGCTAACCAGCAGCGGGATAAAGCCATTGAACAAAACCAAGAGTATTTCAATAAGGCTCTTGACCAAATGCAGGGCTTTAACGCCGCCTATCAATCTCAGTTAGGAGAACAGAAGGGTATATATGGAACTCAATTAGCTATGGCTAACCAACTTGCTTCTCAAGGCATTCCAGACGCAGTTAAGAAGCAAATGATTGAAGGCTCTCAAAGAGCGGCTTCTTCTCAACTCGCTAGTGCTGAATCAGCCAGAGGAAGTTTAGGGGCTGCTGCAAGGTCGCAACAAACAATGTCAGATGCTTACGGACAAATGGGGGCTATGGATGCTCAACAAATGTTACAGAATAAGCAAAGTCAAATCGCCGCACAAGGACAATATGCCAATCAATTAAAGCAATTATCAAACGCTGAATTAGCCGCAAACCAACAATTAAATAACTTCGAGTTACAGGGGATGCAACAATTCTACACCAATCCTCAATTTGAAACAGCCTATATGAATATGGGAAAGGGTCAGAATTTAATGGACTATGGCGCTGCATTACAAGGTTCTGGAATGAACAATGTGTATGGTTCTTTTGGAAGTGCGGGAGATTACATGATACAAAAAGGAAATCAGCAAGACCAAATGATGATGCAAATGTTAGGAATGAGCATGGGTATGCCTCCTGTTGGAGGTGGCGGACAAGGCGGAGGATACGGAAACTTTGGCGGTGGCTCTCCAACTAATAGTAACACTATGGCTGGTGGTTACGGAAATCCTGTATAGATTATGGCAGATATAAATGCAAGTGAATTTTACAATTTAGGGTATGGAAAACAATCGCCTCAAATTGGCTATGGTAGAGCGCAAATAAACCAGCAACAGCCAATGCCTAATGCACCAGACTTAACACAGTCTTTTGCGAGTGGTAAACAAATAGCTTTAGCGGAAGGTGCGCAAGAGCAAAAGAAGCGCACAGCTCAAAGCGAATTAGATAAGAAGGTTGCTGATGCAATGTCTGGTGGTGTTTATCTTAACCCTATATTAAACGAGAAGTGGAAGAGAGATGTTAATGCTATAAAAAATAGACTTGGAAAAATAGATAAAAGTAGTAATCCAACTTTGGAAATACAGACCATAATAAAAGAAGCGGAGGATAAGAAAGCGTTTTACGCAAACCAAGATAAGAGGTATGCTTCTGCTTGGGATGCATCAAACAACATAGAAGGATATTACTCAGACCCGTTTGTTAGAGAAGTGCAAAATGGTGATTATTCTGACGTTCCAGATGAGGAACTTGATGTTAAATTCAATAAGTCAATAAACGTAGAGCAAAGATTAGACCCAACTAAAAGAGTTAACGAAATAGGAAAGCCAGCTTTAGAATCTTTATTCTCAAACCCAAATTATTATACGGTAGATAGAGGAGAGATAGAGGTTGGTGATTTGAATGAATACATGAATAAGTCTACCATAACCCCAAAGGGTCGTGAGTACCTAGAGGCAATACTACTATCAGACCAAGTTCTTATGGATGGAATAGAGCAGCAAATTAGATTTGGAAGCAAACCTATTGATGCACAGAAGTTTGTTCAAGACTATATAGACGCTAACTTCTCAAGGTCTTCAAGTCAGTTTAGGAGTGATGATAATGATGGGAATGGTAATAATAAAAAACCAGACCCAATAGTTACGTATGATAAAGTTTTCTCTGTTAAAACAAAAGGAGAGACGGAGGGAACTGGGGGTGAAGAGTCTAGTATAAAAGGGTCGGCAAGTGAGGCTAATCTAACCGTTAGTGGGAAGAGCGTTCCTTTGTCTAAAGGTACGGCAAACTCCAATATAGCTGGTGAGTTTAAAGCATATTCTCTTGATGGCGGAAAGGTAGATACGGAGTCTATAAATAAAGAGAACGTTGAGTTTCAATACTTTTTAGAGCCAGACGTAAACACCCTGCCACAAAAAGGGCAAGTATTACCAAAAGAGGGTGCGGTGGCTATAGTAACAATGACCGACCAAAACGGAAAGCAAGTGAGGAAACAGGTCATTATAGACTTTTTTAATCAGGAGGATTTTTTTGAAACAAATTATCCAAAAGAATACAAGGCTTTTAAGTCCGCAAAAAAAGCTGAAGAATTTGACCCCAATAACCCATTATAATTATGCCAAGTAGAAAAGAGCTTTTAAAAGACTTTTATAGTAAATATTCTCCAGAAACACAATTAACTGAGGAAAGACTTACTGCTATTGATAATAAATACGGGGATGATAACAAAGCATTACTAACTGACTTTTACTCAAAGTACGCCCCCGAAGTAGAACTTACTGACGAAAGATTTGAGGCTATATCAAAAAAATATAGTTTAGCCAGTGGAGGGGGTGATATGGGAAAGCAACAAGGCTCTACAGAGCCATCAGAGCAATCGCAAGATACTACTACGACACCTTCATCGGAAACGCCATTAGAGCGGGTAGAGAAGCCTATAAATGAGGACACTCAGGGTTCTATAATTATAGGAGATAAATACTACTCTCCTAATGGAGTTGCTGCCGAACCAGAATACAGCCAATTAGCCGTAGATAAATCAATAGACAGAAATGTTAAGGCTTACGATAGTGAATTAAAGGCATCTTATAATGAGATGGCTGAGATAAGAAATAATATAAACTCATTAAAGGAGCAAGTTGGTGAGTTGGATATTATGAAAAAAAGATTATCTAAGACACCAACCCCAATGCCGTCTCTTGGCGCGTCTTATCAAGGTGCTTTGGAGGGGTATAATCAAAACGTAGAGCAGATAAATCAAAAGGCATCTGAGTTAAATTCAGCCATAGGTGCGCTTTCTGAGCAAGACAAAGCGGCGGTAAAAAGATATAACGAGATACTTAAAAATAAGACATCTTACGACGAAATGAAGATGCAAGAATCTGAGGATGTAAAAAATCTTCAGAGGGCTGTTAGTAAAGAAATGATTGATAATCTCCCGTCAACAATGAGATTGGGCGCTAGGTTTTTGGGCGGCGTTATAATGGGGGGTAAAAACATAGCGGCATCTGTAATGGAGGCTTTTGGAACGGGGGCTCCCACATTCACGGAAGAGGATATTGCAAACGCTCCAACAGAAGAGATAAGAAACCTATATTCTAATATAAGAGAAAAACACTTAAAGGAGTCTAAGGAGTGGTTTGATAAAGCAAACGAACTGAAGTTATCCGCAGAGGAGACAAAGACTCAATATGGATTAATAACAGATTTAGAAGAGTTAGGAGAGGATGTAACCCCGTTAAACATAATTAATTTTGCGGTTACATCTGCCGCAGAGCAAATGCCTCAAATACCATTAGCAATAGCAACACTAGGCGTTGGCACATACGAACAAACTATGGGGTCTATAATGGGTAGCGTTATAGGTGAAATAGTTAAAGAGAATAAGGCTAAAGGAATGTCTGACGAAGATGCCTTCAATGCGGCGTTAGAAGATGAAAGACTAAACAGAGGGGCTGCTGAAGGGGCTGCTGTGGGAGTGGCTGCTTTAGATTTACTTGGGGCTAGTAAATTTCTTGGTGGTATTGGTAAGAAGTCGGCCCAAAAGTATTTACAATCGCAATTAAAAACAAGCGGAGCTAAAAGATTTGCCACTGGGGTATTTACAGAAGAGGCTACCGAAATAGCTCAAGAGTTTGTTGAGGCTGGTGGTAGAGGTGCATTAAGAGGTGACGGCTTTGTTGAGGGGGTTAGCGAGGTTACAGCTGAGGATGTTGCTAATATAGCGGCAAAAACATTCTTTGGTGTTAGTGGATTTTCGGCAGTAAACGCATACACTAACGATGGTAAGATAGACAACGAGAATGTGAATATGCTTTTTAAGGCAGCAAAAGATGATAAGACTCTTAAAGCATTAGAGGAGCAAATAGCACTAAAGAGAATAAACGGAGACATAACAGAAGAGCAGTATCAAGAGCGTATTCAGCAGTTAGCTGACGATATTGCTGTTGTCAGCACAATACCAAATGAGGTATCTGAAGATAACAGAGCTAAGGCAATAGAACTTCAGAATAAGTATAATGAAAAAATGTTGGCTAAATCAGAGGCCAGCGATGCGTTTAAAGATTTATATAACGAGGATTTAGAAAGCATAAAGAATGAATTACAATCACTCACATCAAAACCTAAGCAACCAACAGAGACAAGCACTACTAGCAAAACAGATAATGCAGAAGCACAGCAAGAAATAACCCCAGAACAGGAGGTAAAAGAACAGCAAGGTGGGGAGATGCGTGTCGAAAGTAAGCCGCAAGAACCCAAAGGGGAAGATGTAAAAGAGGAGATTGAGAGCGTAGCTAAAGTATCTGGTGTAAAAGCAAAGAACATAAAGGGGCTGTATGACATAAACAGGAAGATGTTTAGTCAGAACAGAGTTAAGTCTTTAGCGAGTGCCGTTGTAATGGATAGGGCTATTGGTCAAATGGCTAAACGTGCTGGAATTACTAAAGATGAGATGTATTCTAAAGTGAAGTTTAAGAAGGGTGATAAAGCACCTGACGGCTCACTAAAGCAAGAGTCTCCTATATGGGAGTCTACGGCTAAGAAAGGAATAGGCGTAATACAACAAAAAGCCGCCACACCCGAACAGTGGGTTAAGATGATTACCGATAAAGGCGGTAAAGGAACATCTCAGGAACTTGATTGGATAGGGTTGCAAGATTACTTAACTGAATGGAAGAGAGAAAATAACTCTAAGTCTGTACCTAAAGAAGTAGTAGAGCAATACATCGCTGACAATCAGATTGAGGTTGTTGAGGTTGGTAAAACCGATTCATCAGATATAAAATGGAAAGAAGACGAATACGGTTTTGTAAACTCACAAAATTCCGTTTACGAAATAAGACCTGAATATGGTAAATTCGAGTTGTATAGAGGAAATGGATTTATAGGGACTTTTGAAACATTAAACGGGGCAAAAGAAGCGGCTACTAGATTTGAAAATACTGAAGCTGCTAACAAAGTTGGTGGAACTAAATACTCCGACTACACACTAGAAGGAGGTGAAAACTACCGAGAGGTGTTGTTGACGTTACCAGAAAGAAGACAAAAAGAGTATTCTGATGCTCAAGTATTTGAAGCCTACCAAAACTTTAATCCAAACGCTACTTTAGAAGAGGCTTTAGCTATAGCCAAAGATAGACCTAAAGAAATTATATCTAAATTAGAAAATGGTTATCTACAAGCAAGGGATACGGAGACTAATAAAAACTACAAATCCTCACATTGGGATGAATCAAACATACTCGCCCACCTAAGAATAAACGAGCGCACACTACCTAACGGAGAGCGTGTAATGTTTATTGAAGAAGTACAATCTGATTGGGCACAAGAGGGTAAGAAGAAGGGGTTTAAAAATAAAGTGAAAGATGAAAGCCTTATTGTAGAGAGGGCGAAAGACGGAACTTTCAATGTAACAAAAGAGGGTGCGTTAATGGAGTCTGGCTTTAAAACAGAAAAAGAAGCGCAGGAATTCACTTATTCAGATGTTGGACTTACTCCCGATATGCCCTACAAAAAAACCGACCAATGGGTGGGTATGGCAATGCGTAGAGCTATGCAAATGGCAGCACAAGAAGGATTTGATAGAATTGCTTGGGTAACAGGAGAGCAAAGTGCTGAAAGGTATTCATTGAAAGAAAAAGTAAACTCAATATCCGTACAACCTAACGAGAGCGGAAGGTTTGTGTTTATTGATATGAAAGGTAATTATAACGTTACCTTAAATGTTGATGATAGTGGAAAGATAACCGAAGATGAAAACAATCTAAGCGGGGAACAGTCTTTTACAGGGAAGCAGCTTGAAGATGTTGTTGGTAAGGATATGGCTGATAAAATACTTTCACAAACTGAGGAGAGTAAGTTTGAGGGTGATGGATTAGAAGTAGGCGGTGAAGGAATGAAAGCCTTTTACAACTCTATTTTGCCAAATGTGGCTAAGAAAGAAGCACAAAGGTTTGATAAGAAAGCTAAGGTTGAGGTTGTCGGTATCGATATGACTGAGAAAAACAAAACAAGACCAAATGATACCTTTGTTAATGGAGTTTCACAAGAGAATAATCCTTGGGCTACCTCAATACTTCAAGTAGGTGGCGTTGATTCATATACCTTGACTAATGAGATTTTAGATAGGATAAAAGAAAAAGTAGCTAAAGACAAAGCTAATGGAATATATAGCAGAAACGAGCTTTCTAAAAACGAAGAATTAGTAAAATCCTTAACCGTTGGTGATAAAATATCATTCGAAAAACAGACTGTTACATCAGACCAGTTATCAATAGCTATCACCCCTGAAATGAGGATGAACTTAAACTCAGCTGTTCCTTTATTTCAAGGAGAGCAAGGGGCGATGTTAGCAGAGGATGGAAACTACATCATATACGCTTTAACAAACCCTAATGTATCTACACCACTACACGAACTAGCGCACGTTTACGAACATTACCTTAATGATACAGAACGCAAGCAAATACTTTCTTGGGCGGGAAAATCAAAGTGGGATACAGGTGTGTCCGAAAGGTTCGCAAGAGGATTTGAAAGATATTTAGCAAGTGGAAAAGCACCAGACAGTAGGTTGCAGAAAATTTTCGACAAATTCAAAGAGTGGCTAACTGAAATATACAACGGAATAAAAGGTAGCGATATAGACATTGAGCTAAACAATGAAATGAAGTCTATCTACGACAAGATGCTTGGCGGCAACGAAACAAAGTTACAAGACGGGAAGAAAGAGCAAAAAATAAAAACAGCTACAAGCGGTGTTGCAAAAGCCATAAGAGCCGCTAAGTTTACTAAAACAATATCAGACCTTAATAAGCTACAATCAGACCCAACAGGACTTTTAAAAGTTGCTTGGGATGGTGCTTTAGAAATAGTAGCCACAACAATAGAGGCTGGTGGTACAGTTGCTCAGGCGATAAAGAATGGAGTAGACCACATAAAGACAACAGAGTGGTATAACAACCTTTCTGATAGCGGGAAAAAGTCAGCCGAGAAGAAAGTAGCCACAGCGATAAAAGAATCTGCAAGTGAACATTCTAAGAAAATAAAACAGGATAAGAGGGAAATAACAAAGAAGGCTAATAGAGCAAATGAAAGACTAAAAGGCGGTAAATTTTTTAATAAAACTATTGTCGTTGGGAACTTTATGAGCGCCCTTAAAAACTTAGGAAACATAACTGACGAAGACCTATTGCTAGAAATAAACGATGAGCTAAATGCCATAATGCGAAGGGGTGTTGCTGATGTTAATACAGATAGGATTAACGACTTGACAAGAAGGATATTGGAGAAGCAGCCAGAAGAAACAAAACTAACAGCTAAAGAAAGAGCGAAAAAGGCAATGGCATCTGTTAGGGGTAGAAATGTTAGCGATATGGCTCAGTTGGTTTCTTTTGAGTTGGCCGTAGATAAGGCAATGAACGAACTTGATAATGCCCTTACAGTCGGAGAGATAACAGAAGACGAGTACAACAAAGCATTAGAGCAGATAAGCGAAGCATACGAGGACAGTACAGAGGGTCTTTCTGATGCAGACAGCTATACGGCACTAATCCAAAATAAAGGTAATTTAACCAGAACAAAAAACGCTATTGATAAAGCGTTTAGTAACGGTGAGATAACGGAAGCTAAAAAAGCTGAATTAGAGGCTGGACTAAACGCTGCTTCTAAAAAGTTTGAGGCAGACAAGGAAGCCGTGATAAAGGAGAATAACGAGTCAGCCAAGGAGTTTTTTAAAAACAACAAATCTACGGAAGTAGCTGAAACGTTTAATTTAAGTAAACCACAATACATAGTAGTTGATAAGCTGTTTGATGTATTTAAGCGCGCGGAAGTGTTTGTTGACGACTTAGCTATATCTGATAAGTTAGCTAAAATAGCAGATGCTATGGAGCAAGGTTATTTTCCCTTAAAAGATATAAATGAGGTTTATAGGAGTATTTTATCAAAAGGTAGGTCTAAGGAATTAATTTCCGTATTAGATAGTGCTGGTAAGAATATATCAAAAAAAGGAAGTGAAAAGATTAGCTTGTTATTATCGGCTACTGTTTTAGGGTTTAAGAGCGGTAAGTTTGGAAGGGGGATAAAGGAGTCGGCTGTGTTAGAGAAGTACGTTTACGGGCCTTTATTAGAGGCTATTGGTCAATCAGAAGCCGCAAGTAAACAAATAATAGATGACTTCTTTAAAAGTACTAAGATGTCGTTTATAGGCTCTTTAAATCCAGTAAAAAGAAAGCAAAGAAAAAGAAACATAATATTAGCTGGCGTTTTTATGAATCAGCTAACAAACCAAGATGAAAAAGGAAGTTCTAAGAAGGTGGGTATAATGTTTCCTAAGCAGTCAGGTTCAGACGGCTCTAAATTAGATATAGGCTCTGTTGATTGGCTTGGGATTATATTAGGTAAAGAGGCTGCTATAAACGCAGCTAAAGGAGAAATGAACCCAACCACAAGGTCAGCTTTATTAAAAGGAAAATTAAAAAGTGGATACGGTAAGGCTGACTTAAAGACAATGGAGGAAGTATGGGAATCATTACCAAAGAATGAGGATGGAAGCGTGGACTACGATGAGTTCTTTAATAACTCAGATAAGTATTTAAACGAAGATACAAGAACCCTTATAGAAGCATCGCAAAAGGCATTTGCAGATGGGTATGAGTATATTTCCGCCGCAAAAATGATAAGGGGCGAAAGACTTGATGAAATAGTTTCGTATTACAAAAGAGCTAGACAGGGTGCTGGAGATGCTCAAATAGACTATAACACAATTAATTCTACCCCTAATTTGAGGGTGGTTGCTGGTAGCTCAATAAACAGAACATCAAATGACGTTGGTGCAATAGACTTTAACGTACTAAATACAGTTACGGCAAATGCAATAGAGTCACCAAAGATGTTTAATTTCGAGATAAATGGTGGGTTAGTAAATTCAACATTGGGAAGAACATCTGTAGGAACTGATGAGAAAGATTTAGTGGCAGGTATGAAAGATGATGCTAGAGCTTCTGTTAATTTTAACTTTTCAAGGTCTAACGCTGGAACTTTACTAATGAATAAAGCATTGGTCGCCCAATACTTTAGAGTGCTGTTAGAGCCAATTAGGATAGGGATAGAAATATTCTCACTCACTAATAGGGCACTCACTCAGGTAGGGCTAAAAAACACAGCTTTAGGAGTGTTACCAAAGGTACTGCCAATAGAAACTAGGTCTAAGGTAGTTGAAAATTTAGAAAACCTAACTGGTATAAAGTTAACGGCAGATACTACCGCTCAAATGGAGCAGGGTTCACCAAGCGAATTAAGTAAAGAGTCTAGGAGTTCAATAGACATAAGAAAGACAAGGGGATTACCAACTGCTCTTAGATATTTCATGGCAGTTCCAGAACATATTTTTGATGTAGCTTTTGCATATCCAACATTTGAAAAGGCATTTAGGTCTGTTACTGGTGAGGATTTTGACGCAAATAAATTCAAGGATAAGGATTATAGGGCTGATAATAGACAAGCTATTGTTGACGCTATGACATTAGCACAATCTGAAATGACAACTATAATGTCTGTTGGCGCTAAGTTTTCGGCTAGAAGGAATATAAAAATTGCGCCAATAACAACAAAGAGGTGGGCATATATTGGGGCTGACACATCTGCTGGTGGGGTACTTAATTACATGAGTACGTTTGTATTCAAAGAGGGTTCTACCGTTGAGGAAGCGATGAGGTTTACATACGATATGTTTAGAAAGAACGGATATAAACTATCAAACAGCGGTGAATTAACTGGAGAAACATTCAAGAGTGATATATATAGAAAGGCTGCTGGAGTTGTTTTAGCAGGTGTTACATATTCTTATATGAGGCAGTTGCAATTCTTGTTAGAAAAGGCCAACGATGATGACGATGACGAAAGAAGAGAGGCAGAAAAGCTACTCAAATCAGAGTATGGTATGGTATATAGAAACGGAAGGGTAAAGAGCTTTAAGCCCCAAGATGCTTTAGCTGGAATGGTTACGACTGTTGCTGACCAAATTGGGTTTATGTTTATAGGAACGTACGGGCAAGCGTTAAGATTAGCTGTAATAGCATCACTATCAATGGCTTATAATCTCTTAGACAAATCTCAAGAGAAGGAAAGAAAGATGATAGAGAACATACTTAGAAAAAGGTTTTACACAGCCCCAGTTGGTGATTCAAAGTATGCTAAGGGTCAGTTTTTCGCAAAAGCAATTCCATTAATGGACATAGGCGCAGCCGAATATCACGCAGTTAGTGGTGTTAGTAAAGATATGGTGGATATTGGAAAAGACTTAGCCAATAAAAAAGGTGGACTTAGTGAGGATAAAGCCGCCAAATACAGACTAGGGCTTTCCACATTAAGATTATTTAATATGGCTTTATTATTAAACAGTGGAGTGCAAGTTCCAAACACAAGGAAAATGGAAAGGTGGATGGAAGGAGAGATTAAAAAGAAATCTAAATAAAAACCAAATGACAAAGAAGAAACCAAACCTAAGCGTTGGCAGAGGTGAGAAGCTGTCAGTAAAGAAAGGCGCAGGATTAACAGCAAAGGGACGTAAGAAATACAATTCAGCAACAGGCTCTAATTTAAAGCCACCAGCACCAAA
>Ga0075463_10000416_pt1 | contig 13827 bp, 11 predicted proteins | sample DEB08_DNA_14_FD_77579 | JGI IMG/M metagenome (GOLD analysis project Ga0075463, IMG submission 77579) | Aqueous microbial communities from the Delaware River and Bay under freshwater to marine salinity gradient to study organic matter... | ecosystem: Environmental > Aquatic > Marine > Coastal ...
AAAAGGCCTGGTTACTATTATGGTCATCTGACCACTTCGCACGCCTGGCATGAAACGACTGAGCGTGGTGCAAGCCAAGGCGCAGCTCTCGGCTTTGCTCGATGCCGTGGAACGCGGCGAAGCTGTGGAGATCACTCGGCGCGGTGTTCCGGTCGCCCGCTTGGTCCAACCCGAGCGCCGGAACGCTCCAAGATTCGAACTGGCGACCTTTCTGGCGAAGATTCGGCAACAACCTCTCCATGCAGAGGCAGATGCCGAAGAACTGGTGAGCGCTCTACGGAAGGGAGCACGGTATTGAAATCCGTCTATCTGGACACGTCCGTTGTGGTCGCAAGCTTGGTCAATGAACCAGGAACAACCACTGCCCACGGATTTCTGGAGGGGGCAATCGAACGCCCATGGCTGATCTCCAGCTGGTTAGAGACAGAACTCGCCTCTGCGCTGGCCATGCAATGGCGCCGAGGCACGATCGAGGCTGAAGAACGCAAACGTGCCTGGAAACGCTTTCAGGAGTTACGTGAGGCGAAACTACGGGTTCTCCAACTGGAAGCACCAGATTTCGAAACAGCGTCTCAGCTTTGCCTTGACGAAACAGCAACGATTCGGGCTGGCGATGCGTTGCATCTGGCGGTCTGCATGCGATGCAGAGGACAGTTGGTAAGTTTTGACAAGGCTTTTTGCGCGGCGGCATCCAACCACCACGTGTCGGTTGAGCTCCTCACGTGCAGCCACTGAGCTCTACTTGCCACTGACCCGGCCGTTAGAACAGCCCCTTCAGCAGCGGCTCGCGCTTCAGGGAAGTGCCGAGCACTCTTTCGTATTGGAGCAGGGTGCTTTCATTCACAAGCGACACCTGAAATTCAGCGACCACTTTCTGGCGCGCTGCCTTCCCAAAGCGCTTTGCTAAATCAGGGTTTTCAAGCAGCAAGCGAATCGCCAGCATCAGCGAACGGGCATCGCGCTGAGGCACCAGCAGACCGGAGATACCCTGCTCGACCACATCGTGGCAGCCGGGCACATCGGTGGTGATGATCGGCCGTTCCATGGCGGCAGCTTCGATCAAGGCGCGGGAGAGACCTTCCCGCCAAGAGGGCAGCACAACGATGTCGCTGGCGGCATAGACCAGCTGCATGTCTTCAATGTGGCCGAGGCAGCGGATGCGGTGATTGGCACGCAACTCAGCCAATTCAGCCGGAGTTAAGGCCGAGCGGTTGCCACTATCGAGTGCGCCGGCCACCAACAGCTCCAGGTCGACGCCATCCGCCCACAAGCTCCGGCAAGCCTGCAACAACTCTGCTGTTCCCTTCTCGCGAATCGGGCGCGAGGGGAACAACACCTGCAGGGGATCGTGAAACCTTCCAGCGGAGTCTGCGCTGGGCTTAAAACGGTTGATGTCGACACCGGAGCCGCGGATTAGGCGAGCCCGCTCGCCATCGGTGATGCCTAGCCGAATCAAGGTCTCTTGATCGTCGGCGTTTTGAAACACCACCGTGGAGCGACGCGCCTTGAAAGCAGCGCGATACACCGGCTTGATCGCCTTGCGGAGCAGGCGGCTGCGTTTGCGCGTGCCCAGAAACACATGGCCCAAACCGGTGACGGCATTGATCACCCGATACACCCGCGCTCCTTTAGCGGCGATGGTGCCGTAAAGGCAAGCCTTGATGGTGAAGTGGTGTACGAGATCCGGCGTCTCACGGCGATAGATGCGCAACAGATCTATGAGGGCATGGGCTTCGCTGAGGGGGTTCACGGAGCTGCGCGCCACCAGCCAGGGATGCACCGTGAACCCTTCCGCCTCCAACATTGGGGTGTAGGCATCGTGGGGCGCCACAAGGGCTACGTCGATGCCACGGCCTCGTAGATCGCGGATCAAGGGCAAGCGGAAGTTGTAGAGGTACCAGCTGGTATTGGCTACCAGCAGCACCTTCGGGGTAAGCATCAGCTCAGAAGGGCAGCAACAGGTTGCGGTAAGGAAGCCAGGCGTAGGAATGGCCAGCGAAGAAGAGCCACACGATTAGCACCGCAAATGAGAAGGCAATCAGCAGCTGGTTCCATGTACCAGGAGGGATGCCAAGGAGCCTGGCGTCTGGCACACGGCTACCCACAAACAGCTGCAGGGGAATGAGGTAAAGGGCGAGGCGATCCACAGCGGTGGACGAGGCCACCGTGAAGAGGCCAATGGCAAATGCCACAGCCATCAGGCTGAGCAGAGTCCAGATGCGCTGCACATCAGGAATGAGCTGGAAACGGCGACGGTTCAACAAAAACGCCACGGCCGGCAACGCGCAGAGGGCAACACGGATCAGGGCGCCTTGGGATTGGTATTCCGCTTCCAGATAGCCCTGCACGTAGTAATCGAGGTCGGGAGCGATCACAGCCGAATAAAGCCCGTAGGCCGCACCAGCGAGCAGGCCCAAGCGGATCAGCTGCGAAAAACGCAGGGATCCAGACAGGGTGGAGGCAGGCAACACAAGGAGCACCAGCACGGTGCGGTGAAAGGTTGCCGCTAACGCAATCCAGACCAAAAACCGCAACAGCTTGTTGTTCTGCAGTGCAAGCAGAGCAAGCATCTCTAATCCGATGGCCACCCCCTGGCGTGAATAGCCCATCGCCACCACGGTGATGAGATAGGGAAAGGCAAGGCAAAGGGCCAACCAGGGGCGCGGCTGGTCACGGCAGAAAAGCAGCAGGCCGATCGAGAACACCAGGCCGCAGATGGTATTCACGAAAAACACGCTGCCACCCCAGTTGGCGCCGAACCAGTTCAGCAGGCCGTAGCCGGGCTCTGTTTCAAGGAAGACCGCAGCGAAGGGCAGGCCGAAGGAGCGATCGATGTATCCGAAGTAGTTGAACCAATCGCCCCCTACCTCCAGTCGCAGGCCGATCAGCAGGGTGAAGAAAATGCCGAGGGCCAGCAGGGTGGAGCCAGCAATACGGCGGGCATTGCCGAGGCCAGCGCCGGCGAAGATGCCCCAGGAGAGCAAGTAGGGAAGCATGTGGAGGACATAGACAGGCTGGAGTCACACAAACCCCAACAGCAAGTTACCTGATAAAAAGCAGGTCCACGAGACGGAGTAAAGACGCAAACTATTGCTTTGAATCATCGCCGGAAAGTACATGTTAATCAACTCTGTTTCACGTACTTGATCATGTACCAATCCAAGCAATAGAAATGTGACCAATGGCAGGAGGTCCGGTGCAGTTACCAGCCTTAACTGCTTTAACGCCTTGATCAAGCTGCTGATAGCAACAAGATTGTTGAAGTATGTGGCAAAAAGAGATAAATCAATCCAGAGCATGATTATTGACTATTTCACGCAGCCAATTCCCCGCAGATTGCATCATCGCAGCCTTATCAATGAATGGGGCAGAAGCTGTTCGGATCTCCAATCTACTATGTACCTTCATTGACCGAGCAAACTCCTCAAGACCCGCAAGATCGATAAAAGAAGCATGCCGATAAAAAGGAAAACTTGAACTAAGGGCTGTATCAATATGACCTGAGTAGACGGCTAAACCCATGCCAAGCATTTCACGCACTTTTAGTGTTGATCCTTCGGTCAAGTTCTGACGGTCCATCGCTAAAGACCCAAGCCCAACATCAGCCGTTGCAATTAGATCGCGATAGGCATCTGCACCGAGAAAGCCATAAAGACGGAATAGGTTGGAACGTGGACCCAGGGCTGATATCTGCCTCTTTTGAACCTTTGTCAAATGTCCAATGACATGAACAACAAATCCATCAGGAATAGAAGGGGCAGCGCGAACCGCATCAACGAGACGATCGAGACCATGCCAAGCACTAAAAGTATTACTCATAAAAACGATATTCAAAGCATTTGCACTTCGACGATCATCGGCTAATTCAACAGCATCAAGGGCAATACCATTGGCATATAGCCCAGCAGGCATGCCTGGTGCTCGGGTATCAACTTGAAAATGCGCAATTTCAGTGGTGACCCCTAAAACGCCCATTGCTGACTGAACAGCAAATCGCCCAGTTATTCCCTCAACCAGACCAGCAAGATACCCAAAAAAATCAGGACGAATCAGCGGTAGCTCTTCCCACTCGCGCGAGTGATGAACACTGACCCTATTGTGAATCTGGGGTGCAAAGAAAAAAACAAAAGGATCGAAAGGCATGTGCCTTAGCAAGACTATGTCATATGATTTGGCCAAACGCTTGATTACTAACCAACCATAGAGATTACGCAAAAACATCGGGCGGTACAAAGCCGGGATACGCTTTTCGAAAGACTCAACCACTTCGCCACCATGGAGTACAAGGGAACACCAATCAACATCATCCAAATGCTGGCTAGCTTTTTGCTCCCACATGATTTGTTTTCGGATACCAGACGGTAAATCTCTGCAGACGGTGACATGAATTATTCGGAGAGGCACACAATTGGCAAATTTCACAGACAAAATAGCCGGGCTAATGTTTACTTCGTTAATGAGTGCAGCTAAAAAATATACTCAAATCCAGCCAAGACGCTTGACAAGGCGTTGTGCCGACCCAACAGGGCCATAAAGATTTGAACGCTGTAAAAGCTCAGGAGGTGGTCTGTTTTCAAACCTATCGACAGCTGCTCGAATGCGATCAGAGGATAAACCTGAAAGAATACTCCAACCAGTATCGACGATTTCAGTCCATGTTGTCTCATTCATTAGTGTGATACACGGAACTCCTGCCCAGAAGCTCTCTTTTTGTAGGCCGCCAGAGTCGGTCAATGTGAGCCGTGCGCGCATAAGAAGATTAACCATTTCAAGGTAGCCAACGGGTTCAAGTATCTTCAGGCTATTGGACATTTCGATGGAGATTCCTGCTGAATCCATGACGGCCCTAGTTCGAGGGTGCATGGGTAATAGAACTGGGTAATCAAGATCGCCAAGCGTATCGAGAACATCCTGCAAGACATCGGCTGATGCAGTAGTTTCCTCACGATGCAAGGTCGCCAGATAATATTGACCTTCAGCGACATCATAGGTGTTCAAATCAAATGATACTTTTTCTGCAGCTGCCTGAGCCTTCACAAAGGTGTCATACATGAAATCCCCAATATTCTCAATCTGTCCTGTAACACCTTCATGGTGAAGATTAGAGACGGCAAGTTCGCTTGGACAGGCCAAATAATTAGACATATTATCGATGAGCGTACGGTTGATTTCCTCAGGCATACGACGATTGCCGCAACGTACGCCTGCCTCGATGTGAACTAGCGGAATATAGTCCTTGGCTGCAGCAAGAGCGGCGCCAAGAGTTGTGTTCGTATCGCCATAAACCACTACAGCTTCCGGTCTGTACTCGTGCAGAAGCTTTTCAATACCGATCAGGACTTGAGAAGTCTGATATGCATGACTACCTGATCCAACACCTAGATTAACATCAGGGCTCGGTATTCCAAGCTGCTTGAAAAAGATATCTGACATATTTGAATCATAATGCTGGCCTGAATGTACAGTTAACACCTTATAAGCGGATCCTTTCATAGCATCCATAAAGGGGGCTGCTTTGACAAAATGAGGACGAGCTCCGATCACTGAAAAGATAGATTTTGACATCATCAAAAGACCTCCGGGAGATCACATCCAGGCTTAACAACAAGGTAGTTGCCTATAGAAAGACAATCAAGACCGCTACTCAAAAACACATCAAATGCCTCTCCGGGGGTATTAACAAGGGGAGAACCATGCAGATTGAATGAAGTATTCAGTACGCATGCCGTGCCAGTTTCCTCCTCAAAGGCCTTAATCAGATTCCAATAAGAGGGATTGGTTTCTCTCGAGACGAACTGTGCTCGCGCGGTCTTATCGCGCGGTTGAACAGCTGCACAGATTTGCTTCTGTGTTTCTTTTTTTGTATCGTACGCAAGCATCATGAAAGGTGACACGTATCTATCGGAATTCTCGAGATAGCGGTCAGATTCTTCTGCCAGTAACGATGGCGCAAAAGGCATCCAAAAATCCCGTTTCTTGATCATGGCGTTGATCTTTTCAATATTTGCCCAATCACCTGGATTGGTCAGGATGGAACGATTGCCAAGTGCACGAGCACCCCATTCCATACGACCAGAAAAACGTGCTACAACATTGTTGCATGCAAGAACTCTGGCGACAACTCGATCTATATCATCGTATCGACGAAACTGACAAGCAGACCCAACAATCCGCTGCTCGACAACTGCCTTAATAGTGGTTTCGTCAAACTCACGCCCTAAATACAAATGCTGCAAAGGCTCTCGAGAGATACCAGCATTTTCACCTGCCAGACGTGCATATTCTGACCAAACTGCACCAAAAGACAGTGACTCATCGCCACAACTCGGAAAAACAAACAATTCATCGATACCATCAATTTCGCCAACAATCTTATTGGCCTTCACATTCATGAAGACGCCACCACCACAGACCACCCGCCGGATCCCGGTATGGGCAACAGCGCGCTTAACCCATTGCTGAAGCAATTCCTCAGTGAACATCTGAACACCTCCCGAAATCGCATCAAAACGCTTGCGTTCAAAGCGATCGCGAAGGAAATAGTAAATGTAACTTGACTCGAGATCATGAGCCAACTGAAAGCTAAGACCGTCGTCGGAAAGCTTCAAATGCTCCCTCAAGATGTCACGAATTTCTTCTGCATATTTCTTCTCTGCATAGGGCGCCATGCCCATCACTTTATATTCATGTTCCCAAGGCTGAAGACCTAACAAATAGGTCACACGGGAATACACCTTGCCTAAAGAAGCTTTTCGTGGCGTTGCAGCAATACGTTCAATATTAGTTCCACGACCAATTGAAACGGTCGCAGACAACCCGTCACCTGCTCCATCGCAGGTCATAATCAGCGTTGGCTCATCGAGGTGAAAAGGAGCGCCGTAATAAGCGGCGAGACCATGGGCCAAATGATGTTCTACAAAACTAATCTTATCTTCGGAGATACCAAGATGGGCAGAAGCCTGATTGAGCCTTTCCTGGCGGCGCTTGTCGAAGACGGCCTGCAGATAACTTTTGTCGCGCTGATGATCGCGGGCCTGCTCTTCACGACCTGCCCGATACCATTCAATGGCACGATTTAGATGTTCTCGAGTGTGCATAAAATTGCTGGCATAAGCGACCTGATCAAGATCAGCTGCTGCGACACCGGCAATATCAAGTACTTCATCTATAGAATATCGAGGATAACCAAGTTCGTTTTTTCTGCGAGTTAGTCGTTCTTCGCAGACAGCAGCGACGATTTTGCCGTCAACAAGAAGCGTCGCACCCGAATTGTGACCATCATGAATGCCAAGAATTTTCATTTAATTTGGATGCAGATAAAAGAGGACAGCCGCAAAGACAGGGCGCGGGAACAACCTAAAAAGTAGCGACCAGATAATCATTTATAAAGACGAATACAAATTCGCCACAGAGCATACCAAATATCGTTCAAGAATCCTATCATAGATGAAATTAGTATAAAGGGAAGTAGAACTGGATCAGAACGAAAGGCCTTAATAATAAACAGAAAATAAATATTTAACCTACGGATAACAGTGCGCACACGATCAAAGAACCCCCTCGAAGAGGCTTTACTATACTCCTTTTGAGAATAGTTATGACAAACCCACTGTGCATGTCCTCCATATTCGAATCGTCCTTGTAAAAGCATATCAAAGAGTGTCACATAACAAAAGTTAGTAAGAACGCCACGATTTGGTGGCAAGTAATCAGAGAAACTAGTTCGCCTCAGGCACTCGGTACGATGTAAACCATAAAAAGCGGAGTCATCAGATGGTCCAATGACAAACCTACACAAGCGCACTAAGCGAGATCTTTCAACAGGTCTCAGTTGTCTTCGCTTATAACCATAGGAAGGATCGACCATGCTGATCCAATTTCCCATTGCCGTTACAACACTCGAATCACTGTCTAGCGGGACAAGCAAATCTTCAATATAGTCGGCAGAAATCTCATCATCATCAGCTAACCACATAAAATATTCGGTCTCAGCAAGTGCCAAGAGAAATTTAAGATTTTCAATAGCGCCAATATTCTGGGGTTGCGCAACTATAACAACTCCAGGTAAAGAATCAGAAAATTCCTCTACAGCAGACAAAGTCTCAGGATTACAGCCAGCATTATCCGAAATTATCAAAACAAATTCACGATAAGTCTGCGAAGCAATTGAAGATAAAGCTCTTCTAATCCACTTATCGCGCCGATAAGTTGGGAGCCCAATAGTTACTCGAGGAGTGTGCTGCAAAAGGTTACGTTCATACACAATATTCTGATCGCGTAAACATAAACGAGAATTCCAACTATATTTCAATTCAAATCCCTCACTGAAGAATAACTTTTATCTGAGTCTAAAGACAAATGAAAAGCTACCGCTGATGATAAGAGGTCAAGTGTAAAAATATGTCCACTAGCTACAGAATCGGCAACTGTGACTTTTTTAAAACCTTCAGAATGAAAAAGCAAAACCTTGGAGCCCATTTCTGAAGCCTCGAATGAAGCAGTAGAAGAAGGATTCGCTGGAATGAATAGCTTAGATCGACATGCTATATCAGAAAAAATCTCATTCCCACTGTAAATTAACAGATCTTTATTGTTGCTAGAGTTTCGATAGATATCAATATTTTTACTTGGTTCAGACGGATGCAGTTTAACGGCAAGACGATAACCGTAACAATCTAATACTTGAAGCATAGCAACCACCTCATTGATGAATAACAGACTTGAACCTATAAGGATATCAATATCGCGATTAACAGGAGAAAAGGATTTAGAATAATTCTTAAGAATAATTTGCTTAACTGGATAAACAATATCATGAGTATCGCGACAAATTACTACCTTGTCAGGCAAGGTAAGAATATCAAGCTTCAGATTTGGATAGCTAAATGCTATGTGCTCTTTTCCCATATATGCGTGCTGAACTTCCTCAGTTTCTATACCTTTCGCTCGTGCTTCAAAGACAAGTGACTTTAAACTATCATCATTAACATAAATAATCTTTGTTAAAACATTAGCTCTCATAAGTATAAATCTCCAAATGTATCGAGCAGCCTCCTCCTCACGTAGCTTATTGAGGATAATACTCAAAATGTCACCCTTGCAGGTAAACTCAGCAGCCAACTCAGCAGACAAAGCTGCAGCTTCATGCTGAATACTTAAGGGAAGGGAAATAAATCGAGAAAACAAGCGAATGAAAAACTGAAAGCTTTGATATTTGATCGCAAAATCTGATCCAGCTACATTTCCGGATCTATTAATGTGCAATGAGCGCGAATCTCCTATGACAATGTTAATCTGATCGTCAATATAGTCAATCGTTCTATTCGCAACAAAAAGTGTTTGAATACTGGTCAGGTCTGAGAATAAAAGCAAAAAGATATCCTGTATTAATCTATAAAGTTGAACAAAAGAACTCAGGAGAGACCTGATAAGAGAAAATATTGTTTTTTTTGATTGAATTCTAGAAGGATGAAGAGCATAATCAGTTATGAGCTGAAACTGAACTCTATAACGAACTAAATCCCACCATGGCCTGTGATGATGATCAAGCGATAGAAAGAGATTATGGCAATTCTCAAAAGAATGAAAAGCGGAAATAAATTCAGAGATTGTATTCATTTGAGTGATAAACCAAAAAAGGAGAAAATGTATAAATAAATCCTATAAACTAATGAACTGATTGTTCATTCACAGGATATATGTTTTGGAGTTGTTTAGTGCGTTAAATCAAATCTTAGTAGCGGAAACCAACAACATTCGTTCAAACGTGTCATCACACAGTATATTCATCCCATCCGACAATGCTGTGTACCAATTAATACAACTAAAACCATTAGCAATAAGATGGCTTTCAATAAGTTGAATTGAATGTAGATACAGGTCGTGAATTGATACTATCGAGATAATGTTATCATGGTCAACTCCATTGATGAGATACTCAAGCCGAAGAGTTGAACTTACAGAATCAAGATGAGGTAAAGCCGTTCGTGATAATGATATCCCATCTGATGAATATTCACGGGTAACCTTCGTAGGTGGCGTAGAAATAGTTGCTTTTTGATTCCAACTTTCTAACACAACCAATCCACCGGATTTGACTCGGTATGCTATCTCTTTAAAAAAAGCATCGAGAGATGAACCTGCGGAAATACAATTAACAACGTTAAAAAGTGAAATAACTACGTCAAACGGAGCGGCTTCTATATGTGCCAAGTCTTTATTCTCTAGAATAAGATTAGATGGATTTACCATTTGCTGGCCATAGTTAATCATATGAGGGGACTGGTCAATACCCATGACTGAGCCAACATGTTTGGCAAGCAGGCGCTCGTGAGAACCGATACCACAACCAACACTAAGCACACTTGTGTACTCATCAAAACCCTTAGAGTTTAAGAGTCGTAATAAGTGTTGAATTTCCTCATGGTAGCTTTTATGGCCTGTCAATAAGCCGTAATACTTAGCATAATCAGCAGTGTAATCATTCATTAAAGACTTAAAAACACAAAGATCGAAGCCACAATACAGCAGCTTGGGGAAGAATTAATAACAGATCAGAAAATATTTTATTGGCTGCTAAAAAAACTAATTATCTTATCGGAAATAAAGTCTACATCCTCAACATTCATGTCGGGATAAAAAGGGAGGGAAACAATTTCATCTGCAATCTTGTCCGTTATCGGCAATGGACCACGTCGACAATCTCGATAACGAGAGAAATGATGACCAGGCTTCCAATGTATGCCAGTCTCAATACCATGGTCTAATAGAAATGCTTTAAAAGTGTTACGCTTAGAGGCAGGCACACGTAAGCAGAAAATAAATGGAACCACATCATCATGAAGAGGACCTTGAGTAATGCAGACATCTAATGAGTCAAGCTTAGAATAATAAGCAGAGTATAAAAGTTTCCTTTGACTGCGAATAAAAGCGAACTTGTTGAGCTGTGAAAGTCCAACAGAGGCATGAAGATTTGAAAGATGGTATCGATAGCCCAATAATTTAACGTCATAGCCCCAATCACGCTTATTCTTATAACTCTTCTGAATACGTTGCCCCATGCCAATCATACGCATCTGACGGAGTGGCTCAACGAGGATATCATTTCTAAATATAAGAGCGCCTCCATCAATGCAAGTAATATTCTTAATCGGATCAAAGCTCATCATCGTCATTTCTGATTGATGACCGATAGGTTTGTTCTGATAAAAGGAGCCAAAAGAATGGGCAGCATCATGAAATAAAGTAACATTATAAGATGATGCTAAAGACGCCAATTTGCTGTGATCTGCAATTCGAGATGCATAATCCATGGCAACTATAACTTTGGTTTTATTAGTTATTAACTGAGCTGCTCTCTCAGGGTCAATACAAAGGCTATTTTCATCAATATCACACATGACAGGGGTGGCCCCAACTGCCTCAATAGCCTGAAAGTCAGCTATATTATTGAAGGATGGTGTAATTACTTCGTCACCAGGTTTAAGACCAAGAGCTAACAAACCCAGATGCATTGCAGCGTGACCTGTACTGAAAGTTAGAATGTGATGACTTTCACCTAATGAAAGAAAATCAGCAAGAGCAACTTCAAAGTCACGAACAAACGAACCAAGACCCAAATACTTAGACTCTAATGCTGCTGAACAAGCAGCCAATTCTTCGACACCCAAATAAGGTTGAAAAACTGGATAAGACATTTTGTATTAAGCTAGTTTGTAAAGAAAACCATCAGGAGCTGATGTTAGAAGTATCTTACGATCGAGATCTTTGTCAATAGTAAAATTAGAATTATTAGGCAACCATTCGTGGACTGCAGTTTTTGGATTATTACCCTTGCCCCAAGGCCTGTCAGCCCAAATATAAGAATCAGGCATATCTTCTACATGCGTATCAAAAACTACTAAATAACTACCCTTAGAGACCATCGCTGAATACGCATTTAACTCAGCCAATACATGTTCATGTGTATGATTTGAATCCAAAAAAACCATAACAGTGTCATTCGGCTCAATACTTGATTTTATTTGCGAGATAATCTTTGAGTCTACGCTTGAGCCCTGATAGAGAGTAATGATGTCTGAATGATCATGAGCCTTTATTGCTGAATAGTTGTGTTCACGAATATCAATGTCAATACCTATTACACGACCTTTTATATTGTTCATCTTCAGCAATGAAGCACTTAAAATAAGAGAACCCCCATGAGCGATGCCTGTCTCAATTACAAGAGTAGGCCTAATAGCAAAAATAAGCTCTTGAACTGCCATCACATCTCCAGGAAACTGGATTAATGGTCGGCCAAGCCATGAAAAGTTATTCATATACTTACGCTCAAGTGCCATCGAACGCCAAAGATTAGAAACCCTTAAAAATTCTTCATCGCTAGCAAATGCTTTAATGCGTTCATCATGCTCAAGGTTAAAGTCTTGATGTGCAGATGGAGTGGGTTGAAAGTACATTTAATCAAAGAGTTTTGAATTCGTGAAGGTTGATTCCAGAAAAGTTTCTGGAATCAACAAATAAGCGGTTTGTATCTTTGGGAGATCTTACACTTATTGGTATAGGCCAATCAATAGAGAGCGAAGGGTCTAAGGGGTTAAGCCCGTCATCATGGGGAAGAGAAAACTTTTGTGTGACAAGATAAAGTATTTCTGTGTTGGGTGCTAGAGTTTGGAAACCATGAGCAAAACCCTCTGGTATAATAAGAAATTCTTTATTTTCCGCAGAGAGAACTCTAGAAAAGTAACGCATAAAAGTAGGCGATTCTGATCTGATATCAACAGCAACATCAAATAATTCTCCTGTTGGACATGAAACTATTTTTGTTTCACAAAAAGGCGGCCATTGAAAATGAAGACCGCGAGTAGTCCCTGTGCTTTTAGACATAGATCTATTGATCTGTTTAATGTCATAAGAACGACCGAGTGCGCTGCTAATTTCGTCTAAACAAAATACTCGTTCGAAATAACCTCTTTCATCTACTTTGCTTATGATATGACCCAAAGTGAGACCCTGAAGAGGTGTACTATGTAGCTCAAAATTGCCCATGTTAAACAACCATAATACTAGAACAACTAATTAGATTCATAAAAATCAATATCATTGTTGCAGAGCGTTCTCGGGTTTGAACCATCATAAAACCGAGAATACCATTCCAGGGTACGAGTGATGGCTTCATTTATATTCCAGCGAGGGTAAAAGCCTAACAAAGCCTGGGCCTTGGAAATATCTAAGGAAAGTGATTTGGATTCTGAAAAGGGATTAGGGCTGACCTGATACTCTACTTTGCTGGTATGAAGTTTAACATTAGCAATATTTAGGATATCTATTACACTAGCAGTCTCATGTGAATAAGGGCCGAAATTAAAAGAATCCTCAAAGGAAGGACATCTCCAAAGATGCTCAGCTAAGCAGATATAACCCGCTAGCGGTTCCAAAACGTGCTGCCAAGGCCGAGTAGCAGTTGGATTACGTATATGCAAAGTGCTTTTACTCGACCAAGCTCTTATAAGATCCGGAACTAATCTATCTTGAGACCAATCTCCTCCACCAATCACATTGCCAGCTCTAGCAGAAGCCACAGAAGCTCCAATCTCCTTGAAGAAACTTTTCCGATAAGAAGATATAGCAATCTCAGATGCTGCCTTGCTTGAACTATATGGATCGTGACCACCCAATGGATCAGTCTCACGAAATGGGTAGCTACCTTCGTTGTTTTGATAGACCTTGTCGGTAGTGATCATAACCGCAACTCTGAAACTTCTAGTACTTCGCAATGACTCTAAAAGATTAACTGTTCCTTGAAAGTTAGTTTCAAAGGTTAATAAT
>Ga0075463_10000428_pt1 | contig 13641 bp, 10 predicted proteins | sample DEB08_DNA_14_FD_77579 | JGI IMG/M metagenome (GOLD analysis project Ga0075463, IMG submission 77579) | Aqueous microbial communities from the Delaware River and Bay under freshwater to marine salinity gradient to study organic matter... | ecosystem: Environmental > Aquatic > Marine > Coastal ...
AACAGGAAATAATATAAAAATCTAAGAATACGCAAACCTCTAAAGAGTGGTGTGATTGTTTTTTCATGCCACTCTTTTTCCCTGCCGTTTATCCCTAGCAAAATCTGGTAAATACATCTAGTTCAAACGTGCTTTGACACAAAGTCAGAGACTTATGCGGATGACAACCGCGTAGCCAGGAGAACTGGCATTGGACTCCTATAAGGAGAAAAAAAATGGGAAGACCTATCAAAAAAACCAAAATGTCGATAGACAACACTCTATCGGGAACAAACGAGGCACTAAGCGGCAAACTGGCCGTGACTGCCTACAGACCTTACGGTGGAGCGAAAGTTGATTCAACAACCGCGTACATCGTGAGCCAGAGGGGATCTAAGAAGTTCAAGATCCACTTGGAAGACTCAACCGAGGAAACAATGCTGTTGAAAGCAGTGGCGCCAGCGTCATTGGCTAACGACAACGTCAACGGAATGGGTGAGTTCTGTGTACAGGTTATACTAGACGACTCAACTGTGGCGTACGTGGAGAAATTCTACAACAACACCATCCACTATGTTGAATCAGACGGTACAACAACAGGTACAGTGAAATACACACTAGGTGCTGAGGGAACTGACGAAGGCGCAGTTGCTAACCTAGGTTCAATCGACGTTAGGTAATAACTGACACGTGCTTTTAGGGGGAGTCACACGCTCCCCCTTTCACAACATAAATACTAGCAAATGGCAAAGACTCTCAGAACATCAGGTGACTACACGGTAAAAGCGGGTGCTGGATATGATTCAGGATCAGGCTCAAACACCATAAGATTGGACGCCAGATATGTGAGGGTGCCGGGAGACCTCGTGGTGGAAGGCACACAGACCACGGTGGACTCACAGACACTGACCATCGAAGACCAATTCATTGAGGTAAACAGGAACAACTCTACTGCGGGCACGGAGGATTCCGGAATATTTTTCAATCAAGGCAGTAGCAACAACCAGATCATATTCTACGACGCGGACCAGTCAGAGTTCGTAGTGGGTAGCACCACACACTCGGCAACGGTTTCAGCGATAACCAACATAACACCAGGCAATCTGAGGGTGGCGGAACCAAGCCAACCAGATCACGCCGCCACGAGGAACTACGTTGACACCCAGATAGTCAGCGGTGGATTCACCATAGGATTCACGGGAGACGACTCCACAACGGTTTCCATCAACACCGGCAACACGGTGGACATAGCGGGTGGATCAAACATCAGCACAACTGCCGCGGAACCAGACACAGTGACAGTGAATCTCGACAACGATCTCACAAACATTACTTCGATCACATCAGATGCCTCTAATGGTGACCTAGAACTAGTAGCCAACGGAACAGGACACGTGGTTATCAACGATATTCTTACATTTTCAGCCGCGGCCAGCACCCCAAGTGCTGACACAGTGACCAAACTGTACAACAAGACAGCGGGTGGTGGAGGCACAGGCCTCTACTTCATCAACACAAACATCAGTTCAGGCACAGAGGGAGAACTGATAAGTAAAAAGAAAGCAACCGCCTTGGCGATTGCGTTAGGATAATTTATGGCGATAACACAGAAGACAGTGAGTTCAGACATCACAGCGAACAACTGGGCGTTCAAGGCCTCGGAAGACACCGCGGTGACCACCATACACCTGTGCAACATAACTGCGTCGGACGCCAACGTAAATGTCTACATACTACCAGACGACGGTTCGTCAGCGGGACCAACCGAAAACAACAAGATCTACAACAATCTACTAGTGCAGGGCGAGGACACTTACGTCATAGACACAGAGAAAATGATACTGACCTCGGGTGACAAGATATTCATAGAAACACCAGACTCAGCGGCCTCCATAGTGGCCACGGTGTCAACGATAGGACTATAATCACATGGGTAGATACGTCAAGTACCGAAAGATAACCGGTGCCGCAAACTCGATACTAATACCAAAGGGCACGACCGCAGAACAACCCGCATCACCACAGGCGGGACAGTTCAGATACAACGAGACAGTGAACGGATTGGAATTCTACAACGGGACACAGTTTGTTCAGTTACAGGGTGCGGTTGGCGCCTCTGCCACCATAACCAGAGACAGTTTCACTCTCGACGGATCAACGGCGGCCTATGGTCCTCTGAGTTTTGAACCAGTGGCTGATCAGAACGTCATGGTGTTCATAGAAGGTGTGTTCCAGAATGACACACAGTACAACATATCGGGCACGACGATCACACTGACTTCCATACTGCCAGCGGACGATGGCAAGACCCTAGTGGTACTTCACGGCTTTGATGCTGTCTAATCTATACTGACGAAAGGTCTCCAGGTACCTGGGGAACCTGCCCTAACACAGACCCAACCCAACACTGATCCACGCTGTGGTTCCGTGTTCCACACGATGTCTCCCTGACTCCAGGTGCCCGCCGTGGGTGTTTGTCTATCATACTGTTGTGTCTGTCCTTGATATCTTATGTAACCCGCAACATCGAGGTCCGCTTTGGGTCGCCTGACCTTTATGCCTATCTTGTTGTCATGGCTTACGAACAATGTTGGTTCATCGCCGGATCCTATGGCAAAGGTGTCACTGTTCACAGTGCCCACGAATCCTGTGTCTCCCTTGGTGCCGATGCCCACTTCTATGTCGTTCTGTCTCACACCAAACAGGTGTTCGGGCTCTTGGGTGCCCACTCCGACCTTATTGCCTTCCACGTTGAAGGCATTGTTCACATTCAATTTGTCCAACACTCCGACTTCTCGTAATTGCGAGTGCTTGACGCTGTTGCCTAACCTGTCCTTGTACAGCACCTCGTTGGCCTGTATACGGACGGAATGTTTCACATCCAAGTTGTCCACGTTGGCTGAATGATATTGAAGTGTGGTGGCGAATATCTTGCCCTTTATCTCAAGGTCTTTGGCTATGACCACACCGTCATCCTTGACGTCTATGACCTTGTTCTTGGCACTGTCCTTAATGCCCGTTGATTCGAAGTTGGTTATCAAACCACCATTTATCTTGTCGCCGGAAAGTTCTCGATCCTCGATCTGCATGTTGCGGTCCTTCAGCAACTGCATGGTCTCGTTCAGCTTCTTCTCCGCCCAATCCAGTTTCTGTTCCAGCACGGAGTTGGCCTGTGTGAGTCTCTTGACCAGTGGCAAGGTTTGTGTCTTCACGCTGTCTTCCACCATCTGGCGGACGCTGTCTTCTATGCTCATGCCAATATTTATAGGCGTATATTATAGAGGTATTCTTTATCTTTACCAATGCCACTAAATACACATTGTAGTATGGCTATTCAGAGAGTAACAGGACAGATGTTGGAATCGAACCTCACTCGAGGTGGGTTTGATCTTGCGTTCGAAACAGATCTACTGTACCTAGACGTCATAAACGGCAGGATCGGGGTCAAGACCGATGCGCCTGGCAACTACGCACTAGATGTAGCGGGCAACACAAGAATCACAGGTGACCTAACCGTACAAGGCACGACCACAACCGTGGACTCACAGAACCTCACAGTGGAGGACAACCTCATCGTAATCAACAGTTCTGGATCAGTTGGACACAACTCCGGAGTGATGATCAACAGGGGATCAGAAGGCAACAACGCCGTGATGATCTGGGATGAATCGGCTGACTCATTCAAAGTTGGTACGACCACGTCAGATGGATCGACAACAGGAGATTTCGCGGTCTCACTTTCAAACATACAAGTAGCCACACCGGTTGCCGGCGATGACGCGGCGACCAAGGCATACGTTGACTCACAGGTTTCGGGAGGGGTTGGATCTGTCACTGGTGACAACGTGCAGTTGAACCTACCGTCCGACTCAACTTTCGGTGACGGTGCATACCTTGGACTGACTGCATCAACGTCCGTGACACAGGCCATAGATGACCTAAACGAGACCATCGACAATGTTCGCGCAGGCACGTACCTCAAGTCAGTCACATTCACAGCAGATTCAACTTCGATCAGTGCGGGCGACACGGTCACACTCACAATAACCACAGTGCCCACGGCGGGAGCCAACACAAGGTACACCATCACGTGGGGCGACGGTGATGTCACAACAGGCACATCAGATTCCACACCATCTCACACCTACGCATCGGGAGGAACATTCTCCGTCACAGTCAAGGCATTCGAGAATGACGCGGCCACAACTGACTCATCAGGCAGTTTCGCGACATCTACCAGGACGGACTACATCACTGTCGCTACAACAGAACCAGAAGTAACGTTCGCCATCTATGCGGCCGCATCGGGTGGATCACCGATCACAACGGCAGACAACGGATCAACAGTTTACCTACAGAACAACACCACAGAGACATCGGGAGCCACGGTCACGTACGACATCGACTGGGGTGATGGATCTGAGGATGCCATAGGCAGTGATGGTGAGGCAGGAGGAGCCATAACCAACGGTGGTTCACGTATAGCTCACACCTACACCAACTCCGCGGGCGATGACGGATCAACCGTGGCGGGCACAGGATCTGGTGACACCAAGTACCAGATAAGACTGAGACTGCTGACACACAGCACTGCCAACCCAGCAGTGATACCAAAACAGACCACAAACAATTTTGAAGTCTACTCAACACACACTGTCACGTACTCGGTTGCGGACAGCACCATAAGGGGCGTGAACGAGGAAGCAACATCAGGATTCCCGGTCACATTCACCAATGACACAGCGACGAATCCAGGTTCAAACTCGGACTTCTCCGCCACACAGAGGTACACTTGGAACTTCGGCGAGGGCGATGCCAACACACTGGTCAATGTGGGTTCAGGATCACCGGGAGACACAGGACAGACCATTACGAATACATTCAATCTGAGTTCTGGCGAACAATCAGCAGGCACGACACAGACCTACACAACCAGCCTTTCATTGGCGAACGGACACACGACCGAACCGTTCTCGGCCAACCTCAACATCATAGTTGAGCCAGATGTAAGGGCCAACATAGCGGGCACGGCGGTCACAGTTTCAACAGGATCTTCAGACAATCAATACACCCTGTATGATCACACAGACCTAGACAGCAACGTGAGATCACTCGCGAGATTCACCAACACATCACAGAATGCGGACGATTACGTGTATGATTACTACGATGATTCATCCAGCCTGGTGACGGTGACAGAGGACGGTGCTTCGGCGGGATCCATAGCCGCAACTATAGACAAGGACTACACAGGCGCTTCTAACGGCAACATCAACTTCAGATTCAGGGCACACGGAACACCCGACACCATAGAGCAGGATGACGAGGAAACACTGACTTTTGTGATGAAAACGGTACCATCGGCACCCGCGGGACTGAGTTCGAAATCGATCACACTGGCGGACGCGGCGCAGGGCACGAACCCACACCTGTGCGCTGGCTTCGATGACAACACCGGGGCGGCCACAACACTTTCAGCGGGTGACAGCCTAGAAACAACAGTGGCAAGGAGATACACCACAACCACGACGATAGACACATCAACCGCATCAAACTTCTATGATGGTTCAACAGGAACACTGGCCGCGGAGATCAATGCCAGCGACGACGGAATCAAGGCATTCACAACGGCGGAGAATGAAACAGGAACATTCACCAGTCTGGTCGTGAGTTCAAACGTAGACTACGACACAGTGGACAGTTCATATCCACAGCGTTTCTACCTGGTTGCCAGCGCCAAGATCACTAAAAATCTATCTGCCTATACCGTGGGAGTCAACGCCCAGCGTTTGACACACACCACCACCGGTGACACCAACTACGTACACGTGGTCAAGGACGACATCACTGTGACACCGACCACCGCAATAGGCACAGTGACGGAGAGTTCTGCCGGAACATACCGTTACATATCAGGTGTGCCTTACTACAACACCGGTTCTCCAACACTCCAGATCGCTGGCACAACAGTGGCCAACTTCACGGGGCAGGCCTACCAGGACACCACTTCACCACACGAAGTTGACCCGGGCACCAACCAGGAATCAACTTCAGGCAATGTGATAGCAAGTAACGATTACACCTACGCCAACATTGACGGAGCCAGCTCGATGCTGACTGGAGGTATCCCAAACGCGGACACAGGTGTTAGTTCAGCATACACACTGGGCAACATATCCGTTCCGGTAACCACATCAGGTGTTAGGTCGATACAGACCATAAAAGCCAGGAGCAAGAACGCCAACGGAACAGGTTCTTACTCAGAAGACACAACAAAAATTCAGGTTTACACCAGCTCGTTGTTGACATTGGACAATGAAGCGGGTGGTATAACCGTATCAGATTCCCTAGGCGCCACGTTCGACGATGACGCCGTGAGGATAAGCGGACTTGGTTCCCTGTCAGGTGACACCCCGTCACTGTTTGATTCTTCCAATGCCAACTACTACACAGATCACGCGTGGTCGGGTGCAGTCACTGTGGCGGGAACCAACGAGGCTATCGCGAGATTTGGCACCATAAAACACTTCACCACAGATCTTAGCTCTGGATACCTACCGGCGGGTCCAGACCTAGCCACAGGAAGATCAGGAGCACAATACTTCACTTTCGCGTTCAGGAGGACCACGATGGCCAACTTCACTGTGAGGCTGACCGGTACGGTATCGGGCTGTTTCATAGCCGCGCCAGGCACGGCGATAGATTCAGCATCCACACTCAACGGCTGGTTGGACGCGGGCATCACATATGGTGGTTCGGGTGTGCCAGGAGCGGACACCGGCAACGGTGGTAATGGATCCAACGGTTGTGCGTTCACATCAGGAGACAGGATCATAGACAACACCACATATTCAAATCAGACGTTCACGCTTACGTTGGGATCAGAGAACGCCACCAACGCCACAGGCAACAACGTACTGGTGAGATTTAAACTGGAATCGGGAGACAGCATAACTGCGCTGAGCATAGAGTAATGGCAATAACTGACGCGAAAAAAGTAGACTACCTCTGGAAGAAGATCGGTTATGGTGCGACCAAGACGGACACCAACGCCAACAAACTGGCACCCAACGAGGCCATCGCCTCTCCTCTTTTATTAAGGGGTGACAAGACCTGGAACGAGGCCGCCAGCATACCCGCTGTGCTACCAGGGTCGAGCTCAGGAGTTGTCACCGTCTATCCAACTTCAAATCCCAACGAGACTACGGCAGATGCGACGGCAACGGCCAATAGGACGTGGAAAACAAATTTAACTGATTGGATACCACCGGAGTTCGGATCCACATACCAAGTCAAAGTCTACATACACACGTCAGGAGACGCCGCGGGAGCAACAGGAGGCACGCAGGTGTTCGCGACGGGATCAGGCAACAACGACGAGTGGTTCTTCGACTACCAGTCGGGCGTGCTACACTTCATAGGGGCCAACCTGCCCAATGGTGTGGACTTCTCTGGCAAGAGCGTGTACATCGCGGGAGGCAGGTACACAGGACCACAGGGACTGGAGAACATAGTAAGTGGTTCCGCGGTAACGGGCAACTTTGAATTCTCAGGAAGCACCATGAGAGACACCGTCACCAACGCGGACATGACCTTCGAGACACAGGGCACTGGACAGTACGTGTTCTCTTCAGACACAGGCGTGGTACTGCCAACGGGAACCACGGCACAACGACCCACCGCACAGGAGGGTATCATAAGATTCAACACCGACACCGGCAAGTACGAGGTGTCACAGGACGGTAGCACATACACAGCACTGAGGACGGAACAGACCGCGGCGGACGTCAACAAGGACGTGTTCTCCGGGGATGGATCCACCACGAGATTCGAGAGCACAAACGTGTCAACGGATCCCAAGAACCTCATAGTGTACATCGATGGGGTGATGCAGGAGCCCACACAGAACTACACCACAGATGGTTCCACGGCAACTATCACTTTTGATGAGGCACCACACGCTGGCGCCAGGATCGTGGTGATGTCGGGCTTCGCTGAATCTCCGGTCTAGGCTATGCTGACGCCAGTGGGCGAGTAGACTATGTCGAAACTCTGCAGTTGACTGGTGATGATGTTCATCACGTCCAGTTCCGGCCACAACTCCCATTCAAATTCCGGTTGTCTTATGATGAAATCATAGCAGTCCTGTCCCGACACGAACCACAGTCGCACTCCCGTGGCAGAGAAATTGGTCTCCACCTGGAACCGGTCACGGCATATTATGCCACACACGTTGGTTATCTTCACACGGAACTTGTTCATCTGGTCCACTAGGTCTGGACGCTGTTGCAATATCTCAGTGGTCCTGTTCCTGCACTGTGCGGGCCATTTGAGTTTGAGGCTGTACTTGTAGAACTTGTCCTTAGCCTGCACGTGCTATCACCTCCCGATACTTGTCAAAAGTGTCACAGTAGCAGTTGTCAAGGTCGTCCAGTTGTTTGGTCCTGGGTGGATTGCATATGTAGGCGAACTTGGTCTGTCCGTTGTACTCGGCCACCCTCCTCAGCAGTGACAGTTCCCTGGGATTTGCGATGTCATAGCCCACCAGGAACACCACGGTCTGCACCAGGTACACGCTCAAGAGCAGGCTGAGGCTCTGTGCGGTGCACTTTTCTGGATCGATGTCCATGGTCCTGACCCCCGGTAGGTCTGGTAGGTGTGTGACTGCGTCGAAGAAACAGTACTTGCGGAACAATCGCCCGGGCAACACTATGTTTGAACCCGCGATGGCGGGTGAATTCAGGAGGTCCTGTGCCTGTGCCTCGGTGTTGGCGGTGATGTGTGAGTATCGCATGTGCTTGTTGCTGTTGCCAGACGCCACCACGGGCCCTATCTTCAGGCTCCGTTCGAGATCGAATCGCACGGGCAGGTCTCCCACCACAGTAATATACGTAGTTTTCATGTCGTATGGTTATTTAACACCGCGCAAATCAGCCTTTGAAAATAAATACCTATAGTTTTGCAAGACAACTATTATCGATAAGGGGATAACACAATGGCAATAGGACGTATAACAGGACAGATGCTGTCAGCCAACTTGGCTAGATCGGGCACTGACTTAACATTCGAGACAAATTTATTAGCACTGGACGTGACCAACAGCAGGGTTGGAGTGGGCACAGCCTCACCGGCCACCACGCTACACGTGAACGCCACGGACGCGATCAGATTACCATCAGGTAGCACGGCACAGAGACCGGGCACACCTGCAAACGGTGACATCAGGTACAACTCAGACACGGGAGCCGTCGAAGGCTACGCCGGCGGATGGTTGAAGATGACCGGTGGTACCACACTGGCGGACGCGGACTCAGACACACAGATCGAGGTGGAGAGGACTGCGGACGAGGACGCCATGCACTTCCAAGTGGCTGGCACGGATGCGGCCCACATCAGATCGAACGGCAACATAGAACTCAACAACTTGCAGATCGCTGACACGACCATCAGCACCCTATCGACCAACGGTAACCTAAACCTCACTCCAAACGGGACGGGAGAGGTCAACATCACAAAAGTGGACATAGACTCAGGAGCCATCGACGGCACTACTATTGGTGCCAACTCGGCGGCGGCGGGTACATTCACCACAATCGGCACATCAGGCAACGTGACTGTGGGAGGTAACCTAACAGTCAACGGGACTACCACCACTATCTCGACCACCAACACAACGGTGTCAGACAACCTATTCGAACTGAACTCGGGCGCGGCATCAAACGCCAATGACTCGGGTATCATCATCGAGAGGGGATCAACGGGTGACAATGCCATATTTGTATGGGACGAATCAGCGGACAAGTTCGTGGTTGGTACCACAACTGCCACAGCGGACAGCACAGGTGATTTGACTATCTCAACGGCAACATTGGTTGCCAACCTAGAGGCCACAACTGCCACAGTTGGTGGAAGCAACGTAACAACAACTGACAACACGCAGACACTGACCAACAAGACATTTGACGCCAATGGCACAGGCAACTCGATATCAAACATCGATTTCGCTGACTTCACTTCTGGAGTAATTCTGGATGAGGACAACATGGCATCAGACTCAGCCACTAACCTGGCCACACAGCAGTCGATCAAGGCCTACGTGGACGCGGAAGACGCCAACATAGCATCAGACACTTTAACTTTCACAAACAAGACGTTCGACGCAAACGGAACTGGTAACTCGATATCAAACATCGAAACAGCGGACTTGGCCGCAGGAGTGCTAGACACAGATCTAGCAAGTGTTTCAGCATCAGACGACACCTTAGCATCAGCGAAAGCAATCAAGGCCTACGTTGATGGTGAAGTTTCAGGATTTTCATCAAATTCAATAACACAGGGCAACACCAGTGCCACTGTCACTGACACAGGATCAGACGGCACGTTTACTGTGGTGGCAGACGGTAACACGGAACTTACGATCGATGACACACAGGCATCTTTCTCAGGAAACGTAACAGTTTCGGGTAACTTGACAGTCAATGGAACAACAACGACTGTGGCCACAACCAACACAACCATTGAAGACAACATCATCGAGTTGAACTCTGGTGTATCAAGTTCAGGCAATGATTCTGGTATCTTGATCGAGAGGGGAACAACAGGTGACAACGCGTTCATAGGTTGGGATGAGTCAGCAGACAAGTTCACCGTTGGTACCACAACAGCGACAGCGGATGACAAGTCAGGTGGAATCACGGTAACCAAAGGAACGTTAGTAGCGGACTTAGAGGGTGATGTCACAGGTGATGTTACAGGTACAGTGTCAGACATATCTAACCACTTGTTGGATGAAGACAACATGGCCTCAGACAGCGCCACAAAAGCACCTAGCCAGCAGTCAGTGAAGGCATATGTTGATGCTCAAGACGCCAACATAGCATCAGACACGCTGACATTCACAAATAAAACATTTGATGCCAACGGCACAGGTAACTCACTTTCAAACGTGGAAGTGGCTGATCTGGCCGCGAGTGCCGTGGTGCTTGAAGGTGAAGGCATAGGATCAAACGACAACGACACGACACTACCAACATCAGCGGCTGTCAAAGATTTCGTTGACACCGAGACGGCAAACGTAGCCTCGGACACAATGACTTTCACGAACAAGACCTTTGACGCAAATGGCACAGGTAACTCGATCTCGAACATCGAGGTGGCGGACTTCGCTTCAGGCGAGGTGCTGGACGAGGACAACATGGCCTCAGATTCAGACACAAAACTGGCCACACAACAGTCGATCAAGGCCTACGTGGACACGCAAGTGGGTGCTGTTTCAACAAGTTCCATCACACTGGGTGATACAAGCGTTGCGATAACTGACACAGGATCAGACGGAACGGTAACAATCACAGCAGATGGTAACACGGAACTTGTGATCAATGACACGAGTGCCACTTTCTCAGGTAACGTCATCATATCAGGTGACATGACCGTAAACGGTACAACGACCACGATCGATTCAACGACATTGACGGTTGAAGATCCGTTGATCCAACTGGCCAAGAACAACTCAGGTGGAGACGCCAACACGTTTGACCAGGGTCTGTTCTTCAACAGGGGATCACTGGACAACGTTTCATTCATCTGGGACGAGTCAGCTGACCAATTCGCGTTCGCAGTAACATCGGGCGAGGACGGAACAACCGCAGGCAACATCACCATCGACAGTTACGCGGCATTGAAAGCGGGTGTAATCACTGCTTCAGATGTTGAAACTGGCGTGATAAGCGCGGCGGACGGCACACAATCTGCCACGATAGCGGACTCAACAGGAATAATGACGATCTCAAGTTCGGTGCTGACGACCACAGACATCAACGGTGGTACAGCGGACAACGTTACAATCGGTGGTTCGACTCCAGCGGCTGGTACGTTCACGACCGCCACGGCGACAAACGTACAGGCCACCAACATCAAGGCCAACGACGGCACGGCGGCCATAGTGATCACGGACTCAACGGGTGCTGTTGAACTGTCAACGGCAACAACGGTTTCGGGCTCACTGACAGCCACAGGCAACGTCAGCGTCGATGGTGGAACTTTCACTTTCAATGAAACGGGCGCAGACCTAGACTTCAGGTTCGAGGGTGACAACGACGCCAACTTGTTGTTCGGAGATGCGGGCAACGACAGGATCGGTATCAAGACTGCCACTCCGGGTTATGACTTAGACATTGGTAGCTCGACTGACGCTGTACTACTGCCATCAGGCAACACAGCACAAAGACCTACCGCTTCGGCAGGTATCATCAGGTTCAACACACAGACCGGACAGTACGAGGGATGCCAGGATGGTTCGACATACGTCAACTTTGCGATTGCGGGTGACGCACCGACCTTCACCAAGGAGACCACAACAGGTGACGGTTCGACCACGACGTTCTCGGGATTCTTCAGCACCGCTCCAGAATCTGCCAACAACGTGTTCGTGTACATCGACAACGTGTACCAGGAACCAACAGAGAACTACACTGTTTCAGGCACAGACATCACGTTCACCAGTGCTCCACACTCGGGAGCGAGGATATTCGCGATCACGGGTGCTGACAACACCGCATTGGCGACGGGTGGTATTGCCAGATCAGAGACCACGGCAACATCTGTGTCAGGATCAACGGCCACGAACATCATGACGTTCAACGCCGCCACATACAGATCAGCGGAACTGTTCATCACGGTACAGGACTCAGGCAACACGCAGTACTCGGCCATGAAGGCCACAGTGCTACACGATGGAACAACGGCGTATGGTTCAACATACGCGGTGACCAACACGGCGGCGGGCGACATAGTTGACATCTCGTTCAACCATGACGGTTCGAACACCGTGGAAGTCAAGGCCACTCCGTTGAACTCGGGCACACAGTCTATCAAGGTACAGTACTCACTGTCAGCGATCTAGACTGATAACAAACATTAGACGCCCTGCTGGTAAATACTACTGTCAGGGCGTTTTTTTACGGCCAGACAACACATAACGTTTCAAACTATGAGGAACAAACAATGACCACAAGAAATTTTTTCGTAAACCACGGACTGGAATGCGGTGACATCGTAATATCCGCCTCCAACAACACAATCACGGGCCTGAGCACCGCCGCCCCAACGGCAGACGGCGACGTGGCCAACAAGAAGTACGTGGACGACCAGGACGCCCTGATAGCGTCGGACTCACTGGTGTTCACCAACAAGACATTCGACGCCAACGGCACGGGCAACTCGATAACAAACATCGAGGTTGCGGACTTGGCCGCGGGAGTGTTGGACACTGACCTGAGTTCAGTCTCCGCTTCCGATGACACCATACCATCGGCCAAGGCCACCAAGGCCTACGTGGACGGACAGGTATCGGCGGGCGTGGACACACACACCACGATCACGGAGGGCAACTCCAGTGTGGTTGTGGCGGACTCTGGCACGGGCACGATAACAGTTTCAGCTGACGGCGGCACGGTGGCGTCATTCGCGTCAGCGGCAACAACCCTGACATCATCGGGTGCCATCAACCTCACGGCGGGCACTGACATCGCCATACCAAACAACGTGGGTGTTTTATTTGGATCCGGCGGTGAGAAGATCGAATCAGACGGCACGGACCTCACATTGACTTCAACGGGAGAACTCACACTGACCGCCACGGGCAACACGGTGGTCACCAACAAC
>Ga0075463_10000437_pt1 | contig 13428 bp, 10 predicted proteins | sample DEB08_DNA_14_FD_77579 | JGI IMG/M metagenome (GOLD analysis project Ga0075463, IMG submission 77579) | Aqueous microbial communities from the Delaware River and Bay under freshwater to marine salinity gradient to study organic matter... | ecosystem: Environmental > Aquatic > Marine > Coastal ...
TTAGGAGAAGGAGCTAACGGTGCTGGTGGATCAGGCAACGCTGATTTTGGAAACGGTGGTTCGGGCGGTGCGAATGGTCAAGCAGGCGATAACGGTAGTCCATATGGCGGCGGTGATGGCGGTGCCTATGGCGGCGGTGGTGGTGGTGGAGCAGATGGCAATAGACCGAATTCATCTGGAGGACAAGGTGCTGTTGCTTTAACTTGGTACCAAGCAGCTATTTCTATTAATCCGAATGCTCCAAATCCTCCAACTTTAGATCACAATCAGAGATATGTACAATCAACGATTGATGTAGCAGCACCAACTACATTCACATTAGATCTATTTGAAAGTCAAAAGGTGTCTGGCAGTTACAATTGGAGTTTGTCAGGAACTACAACCAGTATATCTCCTACTTCAGGAACTGTAACATTTACAAATGGGTATGGCAGTATTGATTTTACCGTAGGCACGCCTTCTGGAACAGAAACTTGTACTTTTGCTACCGCCGGAAATGAGTTTACTTCTACTTTTAATTTAATAGCTCAATTGTATGCTATGACAGATGTTTATTTTAGTGTTTGTCAAGCACTAGTAAACAATGCAACCAACGCAAGTCATCAAACAGGTCCAACACAAGCAGAAGTACAAGCATGGATGACGGGTACTAATAATGGCGGCCAAGGTTATACCTGGGCAAGTAATACAAGCTATTTAGATGTTCCAGTACAAGGATATCAAAGATGGCAAGTTCCATCAGATGGTACTTATAGAATACGTGCAAAAGGAGCCCGTGCAGGATATACAGATAGCTATAGCACAACCACAGAACCATCCAATGTAGTTCAAGCTGATTTTAATTTAAACCTAGGAGATTATTTACTTATTGCAGTGGGTCAAGGGGTTCCTGTTTATAGTGGAGATCACTGCAATGGCGGCGCTGGAGCAACATGGGTTGCTAAAGGAAGCAATATTTCAACTTCAGAATGTCTGTTGGTCGCTGCTGGAGGCCCTGCTGGAACTTCAGACGGTAACGCTAAAGCAGATCCACCAACTACCTTGTCACGCAGTGTCAATGTTTCCGGTGCTGTTGGCACAGAAACAGATGGTATCAATGTAACCACTTACGGAGGAAACTCAGCTAATACCGGAAATGCACGTAGCGGAAGTTGGTTGGCTAATGGGTCAGCTGCAAATACACAAATCGGCGGCGGCTTTAGAACTTCAAGTCTTGTGGGGGGTAATTATAGTAATACCACTGCTGGCAATGGAGGTTTTGGCGGCGGTAGCGGCGGGTTTGATGAATCTGGCGCAGGCAGCGGAGGATTCAGTGGATCGTATGGAACTGACAACATATCTACCAACGGTGTTGGAACAAGTTTTATAGCAAGTTCTGGAGCAAATGGATTTTGTACTTTATCAGATACTAGCACTTCGTTTCAATCTACTGATTGGAAATCCGAAAGCCAGTTTCAAGGAATGGTGAAAATTACAAAATTATCATGAGATTAATAAGGAAAATATCAACATGCCAGTAAGAAATTTTAGATATATTGGTGATAAACAATCGAAAAGTGTAAGTGACGGTTCTGGAGTAGCAGAATTATATGATATCTATGCCAACAGACTTGGTAGTAATGTAGGTTATCCTCATACTCTTTATGTTACCAGTAATTATGACAGTGTTAGTTCTCTGATAGAAGGTGACAGATTCGGACCTACGTTTAATCTAGCAGGATATTATGTACAAGAAACATTCACTGTTTCAATATCCTCTGGAACTGGTTATTTTAGAGACAGTACAGGAAGCAGTTCTGCACCTTCGGTCAATACAAGCACAGGTACTGCAAGTATTACTTTTTCATCGTTTACTTTTACACTTGCAAGTGGTTTCAGCGCCAGTGGCGCTGGTAATACATTTACCATGAGATTGACAGGAAGTATAAGCGGGATAGTATGGGAAAAAACATTTAATATTACACAAGGCACTTATGATCTAACATTTAATAGTAGCAGTTATAATGAAGGTAGTAGTACAGCTTGTACACTTACCTACAGTGGAGCACCACCTAGTGAAACTATATACTATGGTTTTAGTCCTTACTCTAGTGTTAGTGGGAGTGGTATTACCTCCGGTGATGTTAGCAGCACTGTAACAGGATCGTTTACTAGTAGTAGTACTGGCAGCGGAACAAGGAATATAACCGGGCCAACAATGACCAATGACTTCTTAACAGAAGGTGCAGAAACACTTCAATGTAGAGTTTCGCATTACAATTTAAGTTCATTGAGTAGCTATTATCTAGATTTTGCAAATGTTACAATTAATGATACTTCACTGACACCCAGTGCTAGTGTAACCGCAAGCGCCACTAGTGTAAACGAAGGCAGTAGTGTTACTTTTACAGTTACCATGACAAATTACTCAAGTGGCTCGGTAAATTATACCACCACATTGAGTGCAGATGCCGAACCGTCAGACATTACACCTACGAGTGGTTCAATATCGATCAGTAGTAGTACTGGATCAGTATCGATAACCGCAGTAGCAGACGGCTATACAGAAAGTGGTCAAACTGAAACATTTCAATTGAACATTTTATCGCCCGGAGACGGAACCACTGTAATAGGAAGTAGTCCTGTGGTAACAATCAATGATACTAGCACAGGCACAGCTGAACCAGCAGGTATTGGCAGTGATCTACCCACTATTAACAGTACACTGAGCAGTTACACACAATCGACTGCCGTATCAACTGTTGTTAGTGCATTATCAGGATTGGGTTACACTACACTAGCAGTTATAGGGTACAACAACTGTGCAGAACTACTATCAGGTACTAACAGCTCGTTAACCGGATTCGGGTTTAGATATGACTTGTGGAATAGCAGCACCAACTACATGGATTTATCAGGTGGTTTTACTAACAGCACCTTAAATGGTTATCCTTATCTTGCCTATGCTGGATTTAATGCTAATACTTTTTATGGAACAGCCGTTGCGATGTACCGTGATTATACAAGTGCAACCACACTGTTAAAAAACCTGTGGTATCCCAACCAAGACAGAGAATTATACACACATGTTAGAAATGCCAACGGAACCACAGTAGAAGACACCAGCGGAAATACATCAACAATTTACAGTGATAACCAACAACCTACTACTAACGGATACTACCAAACTGGTAGGTTTTCAGCAGATGACGGGTCATGGGGTTTTAGAAACGGGCTTACAAGATTAGACGGCAATGGCGGTGGCTACCTCAATCAAGGCAGTACAAGTGCATATGGATGTGAAAATCCAAACGGAGGTGACTCTGCCGCAAATGACTTTTTCTGGGGAAGTGTTGCTGTGTCTACTACCTACAAGTTTTATGTGTTCACTAAGTTTTAAAGGAAAATCAATTGAGTATACAAAATACATATTATTCATTAGACGGCGCATATCCTGTGCTAGGTCAGTATCTTTATGACGAACCAGATAGATTTCCCAACAGATTGAGATTAGAAGACAGTAGTACAGTAACAGATTCTGACACCTTTACCAATGAAACACTAGAATCTGTGGGATATATTGCAGTTGATAAGCCTCCTATAATAACTGCGAGTCAAGTGTTAGAATGGGTCAGTGAAAGTTTATCTTGGAATATACGAGAAAAAAATGCACAAGAAATTGATGCCGAATGGGAAAAAGTTAAAACACTAAGAGACGATCATCTTAAAGTATTAGATTGGCGATTTGACAGATATAAATGCCAAGTTAGACAAGGATTAACTACAACTGACAGAATTGAAGTACTAGATGAGTATGCTCAGCAGTTGAGAAATATCACTGAGCAACAAGATGTTTTTAATATCAATTGGCCTATTCTAGATGAAAACGAAGTGTTAAATAGTTAGGCAGGAGAAAACAAATGGTAGATTTAGCAAAATTATATTCATTAAATGGAGATTATCCAACTTGGTTACCTGACAGAATAAGATTGAGTGATGGAAGCACTAAAACAAATAGAGAACTGTTTACACAAGAAGATCTAGATGATGCAGGCTGGACACAGGTTGAATTTCCGCCAGCAATCGAAAGTAATTTAAAATCCCACGTTTATACAATAAATGAACCATATGCACATACTCCTCAAAAAATAATTTGGAATGGTGTTGATTGGGAAATTGTAGACAAAGACCAACAAGAATACCAAGAAGAATGGGATAGAGTTAGAGAATACAGAGATAAATTGCTAAACGAAATTGAATGGAAAATTTACAGATATGAAAGCGAAGTAAGACAAGGGATTACTCCAACAGATGACATATCTGAGATAGACACATATGTACAAGCACTGAGAGATGTTCCTCAGCAAGACGTTGAAAGTCCATGGCATGTTGTATGGCCCACTGCTCCTACACAAGAAGAAGGTCCAGCAGCATCTGACGAACCTTAAAAACTATCCAACCAATTTGGTAAATCTAACTTGTCTTTTTGACGCTTGTATATAGTTTGTATTTTGTCTGTCATTTCTCTGTTGTTTAGCACAAGGTATGCACCTCTGTGTAAAGGCTTGGGCCAGCATCCCAATTCAACCCAAGCATAACCACTGCTTTCATGATTGCAGTTAGGTATAAACTCCTCGAACACTGTAACACAAAAAGCATTGTATGTAAACTTTTTATCGTCACTTAAAAATGTATGCAGTGGATAAACTTTTTCAATATCTGGAAGTATACCAATTTCTTCTTTGCATTCTCTGAGCAGTGTTTCTATTGGACGTTCTTTGCGTTCAGCTTTGCCTCCCCAAAAACTCCACTTGAGTGGATGACTTGAATTTTTACTTCTTTGTTGTAGCATTACTCTGCCCGTATCGAGGGCTAGAAAACAACATCCGCTTGCTTGTATCATTATAGGTATAGTCGCCAAAATCCTGGATTGTAAGTTCCTTCAAAACTGTTAATCCATTGTGAACCTGTCCATTTTAAACTGTCTAGTGTGGTTGTGTTTGTAGTATATTCTATACTGGTGATTGCATTGGCATCAAATACAACGTTCCATGCAGCACCGTCGTATTGTATTATGTCGTTAGCACTGGCAGTAGCACCAGCCCATTCAATGCCTGTGGGCAAATCTTTAAGAATCAAATATCTATCACCTGCAGTTGCCGCAGTAAGTGTTCCGTCACCTGGATAACTTAACTCTGGATCAATGACTGCATCTACAGGATCTTGTGTATTGCTGGGTGTTGTTGAATTATCCAATACAATATCTAGTAGGTTTTTATTACTGGTGTTCACAGTTATTGTTCCTACTACGTCTCCGGTGGTATCTCCGGGGTCATTTGTTTGTTTCAATCTAATTTGACTCACATCATCTCTGAATTCGCCAAATGGTTCAAACACACTTTCCCAACTCAATATATTTCCAGCACTGTCTAGGTTACTGCCATTTTGATTGAGCAATTGTGCAGTTGCACTGCCGCTAGAATTAACTTCAAATTTCATTTTGTATTGATCCAGTGTTACCACTTTGTAGCTGGTAAAGATTGGAGTGTAGTTTCCTCCTGCTCTCAAACTTTCTAATCCTGCATCATTTACTTCGTCTATGTTGTCAATGATAGTGTGGATAACTGTGTTTCTGATAACTTTAGCGGGAGGATTGATCAGTACAGGCAATTGGAAAGTAAGTGTACTGATATCAATGATATCATCTACACCGCTGGGTATTGCTCGCATGCTCCATGTTGTGCTGATCAATTCAACATAACTCAGTGTACTCCAATCCAATGGATTGTTGTTGGTGTGTATGTTAAGTGTTGGATTGAACAGTACCAGTATTTGCTCCAGCAATTGCAGTTTTTGTTCTGTGTTTGATGTCCACAAATCCACCTGCATGGTAAGTGTATAAGGCACAGGCTGGTGTCTTTTGATACTGTATACCTGTCCTATTTCATTTTCGTAGCTGTTGGTAAATTCGTTGTATTTCTTTTCATACACAGGCATGGTTTCTTCATACTGCGGAAAAGTCCTACTCTGTGGTGCAGTTTCTAGTCCTGTTACATGACAACTGATAAATGGTGTTGTTTGCAACATGTTCTCACTGTTTTCTCTGACAATGTGTGCTGCCATTCTACTAACATCACCATAACGCACAGGCACTGTTTGATACACAATGTTGCCTTCACTGTCTGTGTGCATAGCAACTTGGAAACCTGCAAAGATACGAATAAACTGCTGAATATATTTTCGCAGTTGTTTATCGTAAAAATACGGTACCGCTGTTATTTTTGAACTTTCGTATGCCATGTGTGTCCTTACAAATACACTTTGATTCTACTAGTATTTATAAGGCAGTTTCATTTAGTAAATCTAAGTAATGCACTGTGTTGTGATTCAAACTTAAAGTTGCATACCATCCGTAATCTGTGTTAAGTGTACTTCCAAATACAGCTACTCCTTGACCTATTGCAACTCTGTGACCTAGATCATTTAATGACGAACCGAAATATGTAACCAGTGCATTTTGTAGCAAACTTCCTGTACTAGCATCGAATATATTCCATCTAGAATTATTGCCAGGTTCTCCTACAATAATGTGACCAGCTCCTACAGCTACATCTGTTCCAAAAAAGTATTCTGTTGTAACAGCTGGTCCAAGCAGCTTGAACAAGTAATTTCCTAGTAAATCATAAACATAAGCAGCACCTGCATTACTGTCACTACCGTTGTCTGCTAGTGGAGCTCCTACTACAACTCTGCCATTGCCAATGGCTACACTTTTACCAAAGCTATCGCCTGCTGCACCGTCTGGCGCATTGATTTTAATTTCATTGTTGCCATACAAGTCGTATATATATGCACTTCCGCTGGTTAAACCATTGTCATCGTTGCCATAAGCACCTACAACAATTCTGCCATTACCCACTGCACAACTAGTACCTAAATAATCTTGTTGCGCACTGTCTGTGGGTATTACCTTTTTGATAAGATTACCACCCAGTGTATAGATATAAGCAGCACCGCTATCTGTTCCTCCTGCATCACTGTAATTGGCACCTACAACAATTCTGCCATTGCCGATAGCTACATCGCTTCCAAATGCATCACCGTCCGCGCTGTCATCTGCTGTCAATACAAATTTAGTTGCGGCAGCATTGAGACCTGTTAATGATTGATCATAAACATGAACAGCCCCTCTGTTGGTGCCTGCTGTGTCATCTTGCGGTGCACCCAATACTATCAAGTTGTGTCCAATGGCAACGCTTTCACTCATTCTTGTGTTGGTGGGATTTGTATTATCGTAAAATGTCTCTTCATCACTGGTGTTGGGGATTGTTAGAACACTTGAGAGATTCGCACCACCTCTACTCAAGTTAAAGTCTGGCGAACCTTGTATTATTTGTCCAGCATTGTAGTCTATCTTAACTTCAGTGCCGCCGTATGTTGTGTTGTTACCCACATAATTAGCCTCCTCAACAGTTGAGACAACAGTGCCTGTGGGTTGATCTGTGTTAAAAGCATACGCTGTCTTTTCATCTAGTATTACTGTGTTTGAGTTATTATCTCTAAAAGCCATTATACGTATCCTTCGCCTGTTTGATCTATCAAGGTGTTGAAGTTTTGTTCAAATGTGTAGATGTAAGTCTCACCTGTATCTAGGTTTGATCCGGTATCTACTCCAGTATCTCCAACTACTATTCTACCTGATCCTATTGCAACTGCGGTGCCAAAGCTATCCGAATTTCCTTGGTTTGGCCCTTCTAGTGTTTCTATAAAATTACCATCTAAATCAAAAATATGAGTTTTGCCTTGGCTAGATGTACCTTCTCCATATGCACCGATTGCAACTATTCCTTCGTTAACACTAACACTGCTTCCGAAATATCCATTTGTTTGTGGGTCGGGCGATTCTATAGCAGCATAATTTCCTAGATAATTTCCGTCTAAGTCATACATATAAACTCTGCCCATATTAGTTATTGCAAACGGAACAGTTTGCCCAGTAATAACGTCCCATTGTTCTGCTAGGTAAGCACTTAATAGTATACGACCACTGCCTACACTAACTCGATTGCCTACACTTGCAAATCCCGTAGAGGTATAATTTTGGGGACTGTCTATTTTTTTAATCAAATTACCGTGTAGATCATAAACATAAGCACATCCTGAGGTTACTCCAAATTGACTATCTTGGTTGCCTTGTGCACCTATTACAATTCTTCCACAGCCGCCGCTCACACAACCTCCGAAGTAGCCGTTCAATATTGGATCAGGGTTTTCAATAGTTATCACGCTAGCAGCTATGTTTGCTGCACTTAAATCATAAATGTATACTTTGCCTGCACGAGTAAATCCACCAATATCAGCTCGGTAAGCACCAACTACTAATTTGTTGTGTACAACTGCTATTTGATATCCAAAGGCATCACTGCTCGGTGAATCAGGATTATTTAATATAATTTCACCAGTTCCGTCGTGATTGAATATATAAACCTTTTCTCCAGATGTTGTTGTTGTTCCAACACACACATATTTAGAATGTAGAGCAACAGATCGTCCAAAGTCCTCATTAGTCACTGCTACACTTGGTGTTATTACTAGCTTGTTTGAACCGTCTAAGTCCATTATTTCTATTGCACCTATGTCATTTAACCCTGGCTCGTATTGCGGTGTCCCTGTTACTATTTTTCCGTATCCTGCTGCTACTGCATATCCACTGTTGGTGTAACTATCGTTTGTATCATATGCCGGGATAGTTACTCTAGTTGATTCTATAGTACCAGCTGGCTTTTCAAAGTGAGAAAATCCCAACGCACAATCGTCTGCTATAACTTTGGTTGTTCCTGCGTAAAGCGCCATTATTTTTCTCCCTTGTGATATTCCAGTGCATCGTGCATGGTGTAATTGTATGGTGTATCATACACATAAACAGCACCTGAGTTTTCAGCACCTGCGTCTGCATAACGTGCGCCTACCGCTATTTTGCCGTTACCTATTGCAACTGCATAACCAAAACCATCGCTTTCCACTGTGTCAGAACCTATCAACTTGGTAATAAAATTACAGTCTAAATCATAAACATAAGCACATCCACTGTTCGAACCGTTTTCGTCTGCTAGATATGCACCTACTACAATACGTCCATATCCTACATCTAAACTCTGACCAAAGCTATCGCCTGCCGAAGGATCAGGCTGTTCACATTCCCCCACATAGTTTCCATTTAGATCGTACACATACACACTACCTTGGTTAACGATTTCGTCTGGGTCGTCGGTGGTAGTACCAACAACTATACGACCTGATCCTATAGCTAGTTGTCCAATACCAAACTGATCACTCGATTCGGGAAATGGATTATCTATTCGTTTTAAAAAATTTAAATTCGAATCTTGAAGTATTAAATGACCATAGTCAGTAGTACTTTCCTGCGGGTTTGTTGCAATTATTCTATTATTTCCTACTGCTACTTCAAGGCCATACTGATCGCTTATCCCAGACCCGGTGGGGTCACTGCTGATCCACGTAGAATAATCTGACAGATTTATTTTAACCACTTGACCAGCCGAGGAGTCAGACCCTATAGTTGCTCTATAATCGCCAACTACTGCAACTCCGTTTCCAGCAGCTACCTTTGTTCCGAAATACCCACTGCTGAGTGGATTTGGAGCATCTATTGTAACTTCGTTAGAACCGTCTATGTCATAGATATAAACTCTGCCTTGATTATTTGCTGTGCCATCCCATTGATAAGCCCCGACAATAATTTTTTGGTATTTTTCGTCGATCGCAACTGTATATCCAAAAGAGTCGCTGCTGCCAGCATCGCTAGCAGTTATAGTAAAATGTCCAGTGCCATCTAAATTCCAAACATGCACTACCCCTGCACCCGATACTGCATCGTCGTCATTATAAGCCCCTGCAACAATTTTACCGCAACCAATTGCTAATGCATTGCTGCCATTGGTAAGAGTGTCGCCTACACCAGGATTTGGATGAACCAATTTTAGTTCATTGCTGGGCACTGTGGTTGTATCGCCACCTCCCCATACATAGGGTATGCCATCTTTGGTTGTTGGTACTCTGTTGTTTGGATATTGAAATGCCATTTATGCTGTGCCTTTAAGTCCTTTGATTTCTGTTTGCAGTTCTTTGACTGCTTCAACTAAAAGTGCAACCATGTTTTGATAGTTGATTGCTTTTGTTCCCATCATGTCATCACGAGTGTGTACCATTTGTGGAAGCACTTGTTCTACTTCCTGTGCAATCAAACCAATTTGATCATCTTGACCATACATGGTGTACTGTTTACCATTTAACTGTGTTACTTTTGCCAGTGCATCAGTGATGTTTGTGATGTTTGACTTCAATCTTGCATCTGATGTTGTAACAAAGTTTGTTGCAGTAACATCGCCAGTGATAGTGATAGCACCTGTTCCTGTGATGTTGTTGCTGTTCATGTCTAGGTTTGCACCCAGTTGTGGACTGGTATCTGCTGCAACACCGCCCATTCCGTCTATGGTGGGAGGCGTGTAAGTGAAAACACCTGAGGTATTGTTGTATGATAAAGCGCCATTACCGCTTGGGGTTCCTTCAGCGCCTACACTGAGTGCTGTTAGTCCAACAGCGCCAATTCCACCTGCTGTTGGAGGCGTGTAAGTGAAAACACCAGTTGTGTTGTCATATGCAATACCACCATCACCGGAAGCTGGCGCTTCAGCACCAACACTGAAAGCTGTGAGGTCAACGCCACCGCCACCGCCACCACCTGACTGTGCAACCCATGCATAGTCTGAGCCATCCCAACTGAGTACATACCCTGCTGTTGGATTGCTTTGGTTCAAATGTGTGTCAACTCTAGCATCTGTATAGTAAACATTGGTGCTGCCTTCATTGAGTGCATCTGTGTTTGTTGGTACATCACTGGTAAGTGCTAGTGTACCTGTTGTTGTTGGTAGTGTTAGTTCAACATTACCGCTGTAGCTGGCATGTGCAGCTGATTTAATTCTAGTTCTGTGAGCATTTCCTACTTCACAATACAAGTCTACGTAGGCAGGATTACCTGTGTCTGTTCTAACTACAAGTGCCCCATCTTCGATGTTTACATAAGTGTCCACTGTGATTGGACCTGTAGTACTGTTACCTCTACTGGTTACACTTGCTAGTGTATCTGTTTCAGTAGATGAACTATCCCAACTTGATCCATTCCATGTCCAAGTTATGCCACCAACTACGTGTGTATCGCTAATACTAGGATTGCTTGGAAATGTAATTGCCATGTTATTATCCTCTCAATATATTTATTCTTAAACTGCGGCTTGTCCGCTACTCAAAACCCATGCTGTACCGTTCCAGATACAGTTGTACATACTAACATTTGCGTCTCCTAATCGCCAAACAAAGGCAGCTGCTTGAGCTGTTGTGTTTGCTCCATTGGTATATATTGCATTGGCTACCGTTATGTCAGCATAACCTGCACCCGCAACTCTCCAGAATTTTAGCTCTTGTCCAATGTAGGTTCCGTCTGCTAGTGTGTATGTTTCACCGTTTGTTACAAAATGATTTGCGATTGCTACATCTATTGCACCTGCATTTACTGCATCAATTGCACCAGATGATTTTAACGGTACACTGTTGATAGCTAAAGATTTTTCGTCTGCACTGAGTTGTATAGGTATTTCGTTGTCACCCATGTACATACTAGTGCTACTCAAATACAAGTGACGTACTTTGTATTCTGCACTACCAATATCGTATGTTGAGTTTGTAGCAGGTATAAGATGTCCTGCTGAAGTGATGTCCCATCTAGCAGTGTTTTCAGTTTTGAATTCAATATTACCGTCTAATCCTGTGTCGGTTACAGTAACAGCACTATCTCCTTGTGTAATTGCATTAGAACTACCACCGCCACTAATATCACTTAGTAGTGCTACTGTACCACTTGCATCAGGTAGTGTAATGGTTCTTGCCGCAGTTGGTTCTGTTATAACAATTTCACTGTCGAAGTTTGTTCCGGAGAATTTTATGCTCTCCATTTTTGTTCCGGTAATGTTAGTTGTAGGCAATTCTAATGCACCATTGCTGTTAACAAGAGGAATTACACCGCTATCTTTTGGAATGTCAATTGTATTGCTAGGATCGTTAACTGTGCCATCAAATCTTAGTGTTGTATAAACGTTAGTGTTTCTTAGATTTTTAATTGTTTTTGTAGTTGATATTACTAACCCGCCAGATTCAAAATTTGCTACTGCTGAATTTCCTGGTTTCATTATGATTGAAGTATCGTTGGCTTCAATATTTGTAGTGTTACCCCAATACAATTCAGTATCTGCTAGCAGATTTACATACAAATTAGTACCTGGTCCGTACTCTTGTCTAAGTACAACCTCACCTGTTGCATCCGGAATTGTAACAGTTCTATCTGCTGTGGGATCTGTAACAGTTAGTGTTGCTTCGAAGTCATCTGCTGTGGCACCTTCAAATATCAAGTCTCCTGTTAAGTTAACATCACTAGCAGTGTTAATTGCTAGTGCAGTCCAACTACTGCCGTTCCAGGTCCATGTAACGTTACCTACAACGTGCGTGTCGTTTAAATTTGGATTTGATGGAAACGAAATTGCCATTAGTTTGTCCTCTCAGTGTATTTATGGTGTATCATCAGCTGTAACTTTCTAGTTTTCCTATTACTCTGAATGAACCTCCAGGTAAACCAACTGTAAATGTTACAACATCTACTCCATTAGATGTTCCTGTAGGAGGTGTGCCGCCCTCCCATAATATTGTTAGTGGCAAGCTGTTTATTTGGAATGCAATTGGGATATAAGGTGTTGCATCTTGAATAATTGGAAGAGTAATTGTTCTCCAAGTATCAATGGTATTACCTGCTGGTCCGAAGTTAAACAAGTTTACAGTCCAGTCACTGGCTGGTTGGTCATTCCAAAATACATATGTTTGTGCTAGGTCATAGGTTACTACACCGGTTGGATTGGTTATTGTTACTGTTTTGGTAACAATGCCATGATTTTCAAATAGTAAGTCACCGCCAGACACATTTAGTCCTAGGTTGTGTTGAGTAACACCAGTAAATGTACTTGTTCCTGTTACAGCAAGTGTACCACTCATGCTCACACCTTCAGCTGAATTAGTACTATCAATTTTTAGTATGTCTGCTTTGCCTGAACTTGCATAACTGTAAGCACTGGCTGTGTTGTCTATCACAGTGTGTGTTACTGCCTGCGGAGTACTGTCTATTGCAGGTGCTTCTAAAATCAATGTTGGTGCTTCCACTGTCAGTTCATCGGGACGCATGTCAATTTTACTTTGTGTATTCGGCGCAAATAATGCACTACCACACAGTAATTGTAATCTACCATCTAGATTCCCAGAGTCAACATGTGCATAGATAGCAGCATTATCTAAAGTAGTGTTCATATGTAACACATTGCCGCCAATACC
>Ga0075463_10000439_pt1 | contig 13383 bp, 9 predicted proteins | sample DEB08_DNA_14_FD_77579 | JGI IMG/M metagenome (GOLD analysis project Ga0075463, IMG submission 77579) | Aqueous microbial communities from the Delaware River and Bay under freshwater to marine salinity gradient to study organic matter... | ecosystem: Environmental > Aquatic > Marine > Coastal ...
GCTACATTGAAACTGATGCGGTTTCCGGAGAATTGGATGACCGTTGTTACGGTAAGGTTTTCGAGCGTTACAAAAGAACCTTCGTATTTTTCTCCAGTGGTGAGTTGGTTCACCTGCTGGTTGTCGTTTAGGTCGCCTAATGAAATGGTGTCGCTGACCACAGGATCAGTGGTAGTTGATATGATGCTGAAGCTGTTGGCATCGACAAGACTTAATTGGTTTGAACCGTTGTATTCACCGACCAAACCTTTGACCTCAACGATATCTCCTGGAAGCACCTGAGTGAATGTTGAGGGAACTTGAAGCGATCCGTTAGACGCAGAGTAAACACCCATCACTTCGATTCCTGACCACGGTGAACTCTGGCCACCAACTGCAGTATCTTGAATAAATATGAACGGACGAAGACCACCGGTCACAGAGCCGGAAGCAACTTCGGTTGCCCAACCAGGGGTAACCACAACACCACGTGTGATGATGGTCTGGCCAAGGTAGGCCGAGGTGTCGTTACAAGCAGCTAGATCAGTTGCGGAAACGGTATTGATGGCATTAATACTAACGTAGGATTGGCCAAAAGCAGTTGAAGCGAATGCAGCAACTAAAAGGGTGAGTAGATATTTTCTCATTACTTAACTATTATAAAGGGTTCTGTAGTTCGTTTTCCAGTTTCTAAATCTTGTACATGCAAGAGGTACGTACCTCTTGCGATGATTTGACTTTCTTTTGATAATAAATCCCAGGCATGTTCTCCGCCTGAAAAAGTATTTTGATCAGGATTCTCAGATCCAAAGGTTCTGAACCAGCGGATATCAGTGCCGTTGTAGTTAGGCGTATGCTCGAAGGTGTCGATCAAGTCACCTGCAGCCGTCGTAATAGTGATTTGACAATGTGCAGGCAGATTGGCAAAAATGATCTTACGACTCTCCTCTTGGAAGTTACTCTGTCCCTCCCATCCTGCACTAAGGTAATAGGGATTGGGGTAAGCATAAGGCCGATCTTCTTCACCCGCAGCTTCTTTACCTGGGAATACACGCGTAACGTTGGCAAGTGCTGAACTTTCTAAACTTTCAAGTCCTGAATTTAGATCGCCCTTATCAAAAGCAGTAACAGCCATGGCTGTCTGCCATCCATTCGGTAAAGGAGAAAGCGTGTAAGCGTAGTCGTAAATTACGGTGTCGTTTTCAAATACCTTTGGGGTTAGGAGCTTTACCGGAGCGAAGCCATTATTCATGCCGTAGTCGTTTCCAATGCTATCGAAGGACGCCACTAAACTTAAATCTTCAGCGAGATTTGGGGTGCCGAAAACATCAAATCCCGTTGAGGTAGCGTATACGTTGAAGCCTTCAAAATCTTGTTTTTTAGAAATAGGGTCTACGCTTGTAACGCTATTATTGGCCCAATAAATAGTTGCGCTATTCTCTCCTGCTTCCACCCTTGAATAAGGTATGGATGGCGGGGTAGGTAGTATGAAACGAGTAATTCTTCCATCTCCATCTTTGTCCTCTCCCGGATCTAAGATTCCATTGAAATTACCGTCTTCGCCGTTGTAGGTAGTTTGCGCCCAATTCGCTGCGCTAAGAAGACCTCCGCGCTGAACTGCATTGTTTTGCGCATTGGGGTTGCCGTCTTCCATCTTCTTAGCCACGACAAAAGCAAAGGCAATGTTGATGGTGTCTCCCGGTGCAAAAGTGCTGAATGGACCCGCTGAAATGAGGTCAGAACGGTTCCCGCTCTTATTAAGTTCGTCTTGAAGATCCACATCTAAGGTACTTACGCACCCGGGGGATGAAGGGTTGGTCCAGCAAGCATTGTGGTTAAAGCCGTCTGTCATTTTTTGATAGCGCTGCTGATCCGTAGTTGGGAAAAAGAAGGTGCTCTGACCGCTGTTGTTGAATACCCATGCGTTGTAGTTTACTCTGAAACTAGAATCGGTTCTAGGATGACGGAAGCCTTGTTTGTCTTCGCTGCCTAAAAAGACTTGACCCACATAACTGTCCGTAAATCCTTCATCACCGGTAGCATCGTAACAATAAGCTAGATTTAGACTGTCTACAAATCCATTACCGCCTTGTGTATAGAAGGTGGCGCCGCCAGCTCCAGCGGGAGTGATGTTGATATTTCTAACCACCGTGTTGTTCCACAAGCCTATATACAGATCATCAAAGGTTTGGTCTCCTCTGTTGTAAATGGTCAACGAGCACATGGCCATGAAATCTGAAAAGCTGTAGTTCCAATTCAAAAGGCGCATTTCTGCGACGATATCCATGGGGTTGATGTGGTTGTTGATAGGGATGGATGTCCCCGGTACTAACAACGTGGAATCAGAGAAATTTGCAATGAAATCTTGGTGAGAAATCGCAGAGGAATTAAACTTTGGCGAAGTCTTTAGACTGCTCATTTCTTTCACCGGCATTCCAGGCACTGGATTGAATTCGAAACCACCGCGGCCTGGCGCATATCCTTGTGGAGAATCGTAGGCTGAGGTACTCACACGAATCACGCCATTAGACGTTCCCCCTATCCATATACCGCCTTCAAACAAATGTTCAATCCCAGATCCAGCCGGATATTCTAATGATGGAGTACCGGAACCGTCTTTGTAGCCTCTAAAAGCATTGCCAAAAGTACCTGCGTTTGTTGCGGAGAGTCGAATGTTCGCTTGTGTTGTTTGGAACTCTTCAAAGTTTTGCGCTTGCATAAAAAGGCTACACAAAAAAGCGAGAAGAAGGAGGATTCTGTGCTGCATTAAAAAAGAATTTTACGCGTTGTGTGACCGTTCATTGTCTCTAAACGAAGCAGGTAGGTTCCCTTAGGTAGTAGTGGAATCTCGACGCTGGTTGCCGATGTTTCGAATACTCTTTGCCCTGCCAGATTGCTAATGTACAACCGACTATGCTCCGGTAGCGTTAGCGTCGTACCAACGGGCATGGGGTTCGGTAGGGTCCAATTCCCTTCGTGCGATGCTATGGCCAAATGCTGTCCTTCGATTTCAATGTCTAAAATCACTGGTAAGTGATCGCTCAAGGCATATAGCGCACTTAATACAGCGCTACTTACACTGTAGTTGTTGCCAGAGTTGATGGCGTTGTTAAAGTGATTACCGTCGTTCCCGACTGCGAAATAACTATTCGGTGCATAGGTGATTTGCTCGTCGCCTTCAATCACTGCCTCTGAACAAAGAATGTGGTCAAAGCGATCGTCTAGGCCACCACCCGAATGGCAATTCCCTGAAGTCCGTGTACTCTGCGTATGTATGGAAGCAAAACTGCTGTTGTTGTGCCAATTTCCGTTGGAGGTTATGGGGTCCTCAAAGCGAAAGGAATTCCCTCCAATCAAGCTTTGAAAAGAAGCTTCGTTACTGGAATACGTATTGAGATCGCCCAATAAGAAAACGTTCTCAAAGTTGTGCGCGTCGACCCAGTCGACGATTGCTGTAGCCGCTTTGTTGCGTTCTGCAGCGTCAGAAGAGGTATTTCCTGCTTTAAAATGTGCACCGATAACTACGAAGGAAGCGCTATCGCTATTGCCTTGTAGCAACGCGTCCTTGTAATAAAAACGAACAATATCTATAGCTCTAACTAAAGAATTGTTGTCGGCATCCTTTGTGATAGCCCATTGGTTTGATATTCCTAAAAGATCGCTGCGGTACGCGACACCATTCACTAAGGATGAAAAACCGTTGTGTACATGGTTTGCCATGGCCCAGTGCGTGGTTGTTCCCGTATTAAATGCGTTGTTTAGAAGGTAAGTAAGATTGTTTGGATTACTTCCTATCTCATTCATCACTACGACATGCGGCTCTATTTCACCAATGATGGTTTCCAAATGCCCTTCTTTGCTACTGGAGCTGTTGTTTGAACCCGTGCAATACGATGTGGTGTTGCGGTAATTCAAAAGATTGTAAGTCATCAGACGAACAGTACGGTCTTGTGCAACACTGCTTAGCGTTAAAATGCTGAATACCAAAAGAAAAGAATGTCTCACACCGGTGCGTTTTGCTGGAGCTAAATTTAACGAAAAAAGCCCGGCATTTGCCGGGCTTTTTAGATTAACTGAATATGAAATTATGCGAGTAATTTGCGCACAAATCCGCTGATCACTTTACCATCAGCCTGACCCGCCATTGCAGCGGTTGCCTGGCCCATAACTTTCCCCATATCTGCCATCGATGTGGCGCCTACGGCCGCAATGATTTCCGCAACTTTCGCTTCAATCTCACTTTCAGAAAGCATTTCTGGCAAATAGCGTTCAATAATCGCTAATTGAGCTTCTTCCGGTTCAGCGAGGTCCGCGCGGTTTTGTGCTCTAAAAATGGTGGCGCTTTCCACACGTTGCTTTCTCAACTTAGTCAAAATCTTCATTTCATCGGCTTCGGACATTTCACTTGCGCCTGCGGCAGTTTTTTCGTTGAGAATGGCTGTTTTTATGGCGCGCAGTGATTCCAGGGCGACGCGATCTTTTGCTTTCATTGCCGATTTTAAATCGGTCATGATTTGTGCTTCTAAGGACATGATTAATCTACGTTATCGTGTAAGAATGAATTATTCGTTCTGATGTTTCCATCATTATCAACCCCTATATTCGAAGGTTGTTCGTTGCTTTTTTGGTCCAAATCAACCTCCATTCCTTGGCGCAAATAGGCAGGAACTCTTTCCGCGTCACTCAGGTTTTGCAAGTTCGCCTTGAATTGGTATTGAAACGATTGCAAGCGCGACATTCGGTCTTGGATTTTTGACGGCAAATCACTGAGCGGGCGCCTTGGCATTTCACTCAACGGTTGATCCATATCAAAAGTTTCTTCCTCTTCCGGGGCGCCTTTCGCTGCTGGTGCATCACTTTCCTTTATTTGAAAATGTAAGGCAGGATCGGCTTCCTCCAAAGTATCCGTCTCAGTCATTGGAAGGCCTGCTTGGGGCTCCAGTTCAAACTCTTTACTGACCAACGTGAAACTGCTTTCCATACTCTCCTGTTCCGCTTTCTGCTTGAGTTCTGGCATATCACTCAAGCTGAGGTCAAAAGGGTCGTATTGGGTATCTTCTATGGAGTCGTTGGAAGGACCGCTTTCTTGCGGCGTCTCTAATTCTTCTATTTCCAGTGTAAAACCGTCACCTTCTATGTCTTCAAGCGTAAACCGGCGTTCTTCCCCGATCGACTGAACGTTTTCGCTTGAAGCATCCGCAGCGGTTACTACCTCTTCGCTTAGTGCTTCAGTTTCTTCTAGCTCCAGTCGCTCCATTTTTGGCGGAGCTTCCGCATCAAAGACATCTTCAGAATAGGAACCAATAGCCTCGTCTTCCTCGGAAAGAATTTCTTCAGCCTCGTCTTCGTCGACGAAGGTTAATTCCATCTCTTCTTCGACCAATTCATCTTGGGTAAACAAATCCCAGCCTCCGGCTAAAGTTGGCGAATCTCCTTCGTCCACTGTTTCACTATCGATATGCGACTCATCTACCGCCTGCTCGATCGCCTCTGTGGCTTCATCGGATTCGTCTTCCATGTCCCATTCTAGAACATGTACCATCGGTGTTTCGTCTTCTTCAATCTCAAGCCCTTCATTCTCTAGGGCTCCTTCAAAGGTGGCCTCTATATCCTCATCAGGTTGCTGTGGGAAGCCCTCTGTTTCGGTCGTCGTATTAACTGCATCTTCAATATCTTCAACGACTTCATCCGTTTCAAACGTAGGTGCCTTATTTTCTGGAGCAACATCTTCGAGGTCCATGACCACTGAAGCTTCTAATGGAACTGGTACAGCATCAACAGCCCCATGAGAATCATTGCCTTCAAGGTTGTATTTTACTAATTCAGGTTTGTCTGACGGAAGCACTTGTGTTCCTGTGGGGAATCCTGTTGCGATGATGGTACAAGTAATGCGGCTGCCAGTTTCTTCACTAGAGCCAATTCCCATAATTACATTCGCATTTCCACCTGCCTCGCGCTGAATATGGTCCGTAATCTCCCCAATCTCGTCGATCGTCACTTCGTGATCGCCATCGCCCGAAGTCAAGAGCAAAAGCACGTTTTTCGCACCTTTGATGTGGTTGTCGTTTAATAATGGCGAATCTAGTGCTGCACCTACAGCTTTGGCCGCTCGCCCAGTTCCTTCACCTTCACCAGTTCCGAACAACGCTGAACCACTGTTCTCCAGGACGGTTTTGGCGTCGCGCAAGTCAATATTTTGGGTATAGTGGTTCGTGATGACTTCGGCTATTCCTTTAGCTGCACCAGCCAAAACCTCATCTGCCTTACTGAAGGCATTTCTGAATCCTAAATCGCCATAGACTTGACGAAGTTTATCGTTGTTGATGACAATGAGGCTGTCCACAGCATCACGCATGGCTTTTACACCTTCTTCGGCTTGTGCCGCTCTTATTTTTCCTTCAAAAGAGAACGGCGCGGTCACAATACCAACGGTAAGTATGCCCATTTCGCGGGCAGCTTTTGCGATGATGGGAGCCGCACCCGTACCGGTTCCACCGCCCATACCAGCGGTAATGAAACACATCTTTGTACCGGTTTCAAGGATGTTTTGAATTTCTTGAATACTCTCTTCCGCAGCACTGCGCCCGATCTCCGGATCTGCACCAGCGCCCAGTCCTTCGGTGAGAGAGGCACCTAGTTGCACCTTATTTGCAACAGGACTGTGGTAAAGTGCCTGCGCATCTGTATTACAGATGATAAAGTCCACGCCGTTTACGCCAACATTTTTCATGTGGTTGACAGCGTTTGAGCCTCCGCCACCGACACCAATAACTTTGATGACTGAGCTTCTATTTTTTGGAAGGTTGAATTGGATTCCGTCTTCTATCATGGTTGTCAGGTTATTCGATGTCTTCGTCGTTTTCTAGCCATTCTCTGATGTTGTTCATAAAGCCTTTCCAGAAAGGATCTTTACGCGGCGCTGCTTGTGTACTTCCCGTTTGGTTAGGAGCGCCTTCAACCTCTTCAATCTGTTCGTCTTCTGCCGCGGGAGCTTCAGGAACGATGGGTTGTTCCGTTTCTCTCGGGTCATAGGCCATAGGATGGTCTTGTGATTCCAAGGCCATACTTAATAATCCAATGGAAGTTGCATATACTGGTGAGGCCAATTCTTTGACATACCCGCTGGCTAAATGCTCGTTCGGGTAGCCAATGCGCGTGGGCATTCCTGTGAGGTATTCCACTAATTGGCTCATGTGTTTCAGCTGTGAACCACCACCGGTCAGCACAATACCGCCGATAAGTCGTTTCCGAGGATCGTTTTGCTGGTAGTTGCGAATTTCCGCAATAACGCTTTCCATGATCTCACGAACACGTGCATTGATAATCTTCGATAAGGTCTTTAAGCTAATTTCCTTTGGCGGTCTTCCGCGCAATCCAGGGATGCTCACTATCTCATTGTCTTTGTTCTCCCCTGGCCATGCAGAGCCAAACTTCACTTTCAAAGTTTCTGCTTGTTTTTCTATGATCTCACATCCTTCTTTGATGTCCTCAGTGATGACCTTCCCACCAAATGGGATGACCGCAGTATGGCGGATAATATGATCCTTGAAGATTGCTATGTCAGTGGTTCCACCACCGATATCTACTAAAACAACACCGGCATCTTTTTCTTCTTCAGCGAGAACTGCAGCGGCAGAAGCCAGCGGTTCAAGAGTAATATCTCCCACCTTAAGTTCACTTTGTTCGACGCAGCGCGCAATATTCTTTATTGATGCAATCTGTCCGACGACTATATGAAAATTGGCTTCTAACCTTGAGCCATACATCCCCTGAGGATTCACGATGTTGGCGTCGCCGTCTACTTTGTACTCCTGAGGCAAGGCGTGCAGTATCTGTTCGCCGGGCATCATGACTAGATTGTGTACGTTTTTCTGCAGAGACTCGAGATCATTAACATTGATGATGGCTTCCGCATCTTCGCGCATGATATAGTCTGAATGTTGCATGGAGCGGATGTGCTGACCAGCAATACCCACCATGACCTCGGTGATCTTGAGACCGGAGTTTTCTTCGGCCATCTTTACCGCGGCTTGAATACTTTCGATGGTGAGCGTGATGTTTGCCACCACACCGCGCTGGACACCGAGGCTTTTGCTTTTTCCGATACCCAAGACTTCAATCTTGCGGTGCTCGTTTAATCGGCCCACTACGGCAACAATTTTAGTGGTTCCAATGTCAAGACCTACTGCTAAGGGGGCGTTTTGTATCATCTCGTTGTGCTTACTACTTGGTTCTTATATCGCAAGTCAATGCTTTTTATGTCCTCTAGTTCTTGCGTCGGTTTAGCGGCATAGAAGGCACTTAACTTTCGAAGGTCACCGGCCAATTCTTTTCCGGTATTTGCCAAAATGCGGTGCGGATATCCTTGAGGAATCAACACAACACTCGATTCGGTTACCGCCATCTGCGCGAGACCGTCCATAGTGAATGCGGGACTGCCAATCACCTGGTCTAATAGCCCTCCAGCTCTAGCAGCACTCGCACTGTCTTTAACGCCAGTAATGATGGGTAAATCCAAAGGCGTTTGCTTTGGCGCTCTTATGAGCTCGTGTTCTTGCGTCAATAAAAACTGCTGGCCGTTCATATATACCTTCGCTTTTGCTTGCTTCGCTTCTATCGTTATAACTAAAGACTCCTTTAAATTCCAATATACCTGTGCATCCGCCACGTACGGCAGGGCTTCCAAAGAGGTTTCTAACAAAAATGCAGGGACACTCAAGGCACTAGAATCGGGTTGTGAAGCTAAAAATTCATCGATCAACGGTGATACCTCAGAGCCAACTACAACTGCTTGATTATCAGAATATTGAAAACGTATATCTACGTTTTTGAAAGTGGCAGATTTCCAATGGTTTTTACTCAGTACGGTACAGAAAATCAGTCCTGAGCCCAGGATGACACTAAGCGTGGTATATAAAAGTCGTTTCTTTTTCATCGCAAAACGGCTTTTAAATGAGGTACAGTATCTCCAATATCTCCTGCGCCTACGGCAAGCACAACGTCGCAATGTGCCGCGAAAACTGCTTCAGCAAGCCTACTGGCATCGCATACTGTGGCGCCGGATATTTTGGCCGCTAGGGCATCGGAACTTATTCCATCAATGGGATGTTCACGTGCCGCATAAATAGGTAAAAGAAAACAGTGGTCAGCGCGTTTAAGTTGCGAAACAAATCCAGCAAAGAAATCTCTTGTCCTGCTGTATAAATGAGGCTGAAAGCACAATGCTATTTTTTTGTTTGGGTACATCTCTGTAACGCTGTCAAGAAGTGCTTTAAGCTCCGTAGGATGGTGCGCGTAGTCTTCTATGAGTATAGATGTTTCCTTTAGATGGTATTCAAACCTGCGTTTGATTCCTGCAAAGGAGGGCAGTGCACGGACGATGTTTTCCAAGCTAGCACCTGCATATTGGGCAAGCGCTGCGGCTAGCACGGCATTGTATACGTTGTGCTTGCCTGGCATAAAGAGCTTCGTGTCCGCAGAACGTTCGCCTAAATGTAGCGTAAACGAATAGGCCCCTTGATCTGCGCGAACATTGCTGGCAAAGGCAGTATCATGGGCTGCGCCTATAGGTACAGTATTTTTTAATTCCGTCCCAGAGAAAGTCGGGCCGTCGACTTGTTGGATAAACGCAGCGAAGGTGTTGGTTAAATCGGTTTCATCAGCATAGATGTCTAGATGATCTGCATCTGCCGTTGTAATTGCGGCGGCGGTGGGATGCAGATGCAGGAAGGAACGGTCAAATTCATCGGCTTCCACAATCATCCAGGGGCTTTTTCCAAGCCTGTAGTTGGTGCCTGATGCGCTTAAGATTCCGCCGATAAAAGCCGTAGGATCTAAACCTGATTCCGTCAAAAGGTGGGTAAGGATAGCGCTCGTACTGGTTTTTCCATGTGTCCCGGCAACTGCTAAAGTCTTGTGCCCTTTCGTCACTAACCCGAGCGCTTCTGCACGTTTGATCGGTTGGAATTTTTCAAAAAACAACCTCCACGGATGAGAAGCGGCTATGGCGGGCGTGTAAATGACAGTCGTTTCGTCTGCAGACCATCCTGGGTAGGCATTCACATCGTCGTTGTAGCAAACAATGGCACCTTCCTTTTCCAAGGCTTCGGTCAAGGGTGTCCTGGTTCGGTCAAAGCCAAAAACAGGAACAGCTCTGTGCAGAAAATGCCGCGCCAAAGCACTCATGCCGATCCCGCCAATCCCAATAAAAACGATATGTGATTCTTTATTTGTCACGCCGTTAATTCGTTAATAAGGGTACATATGTCCTGGGTTGCATTGGGGAGGGCCAGTTTTTTTATGTTCTCACCTAGTCGGTCCCTGCGCTTTGTGTTTTGATAGAGGGCCTCAAGTTCAATGTTAAAGCGCTGGTCCAATTCTATTTCAGGAATGAGCACGGCTGCACCTTTTTCGCTCAAAGCACGCGCATTATGTGTTTGATGGTCTTCGGCCACGTTCGGACTTGGGATTAAAACGGAAGCTTTACCGATCAAACAGAGTTCACTTAAGGTACCCGCACCTGCGCGGCTTACGATGGCATCTGATGCGGCATAGGCAGTGGCCATATCGTCAATAAATGCATGAACTTTCACCTCATCCGATGTAAAAGCCACGTATTCTTCTTCGTAGAGTTTACCGCATTGCCAATAGATCTGCCAGCCCTGGCCTAGGAGTGTTGAAAGGCTCTTTTCCATTTGTTGGTTTACCGCTCTTGCACCTAGACTTCCACCCAGTACGAGAAGTGTTGGTCGTTTCGAGTCAAGGCCCAATTTCTTTTTACTTTCCCCTTGATCTGGAAGCGCCACAGTAAATTCCTTTCGCACCGGATTTCCTGTAAGTTGCACTTTGTCGGCAGGAAAAAACCGTTCTGCATTTTTATAAGCAGTGCATATGATTTTTGCCTTAGCGCCTAGTTTTATGTTGGTCACACCAGCGAAGCTGTTTTGCTCCTGAACTACGGTAGGGATTCCCATTCTTTGCGCCATCAGTAATGCCGGCCCGCTTGCATAACCGCCTGTTCCTATCACGGCATCCGGTTTGCGTAGTTTTAAAATCTTACGACAAAGCCATAGTGCATAGATCAGTTTGAAGGGAACACTCCAGCTTTTCCATGGTTTTTGTCGATTAATCCCCGCGATAGGCACGCCGGTTATCGAAAAGCCCGCAGCAGGCACTCTGGTCATTTCCATCTTGCCTTTGGCTCCTATAAAATAGATTTCGGCATCAGGGTATTGCGCCTTGAGTCCATGAGCAATGCTCAAAGCTGGGAAAATATGTCCGCCGGTTCCGCCACCGCTGATGATAAAACTTTTAGACATGGGCTTTAGCGTTTTGGTTTTCCTCTTGGCTTTGTGCGCTCACCCCAACCACCTTTTCGACATCCGTATGGCTAACGCTTAAGATGATTCCCAAAGCGATACAGGTCATCCATATTGAGGAGCCTCCTGCGCTTAAAAAGGGGAGGGTTTGTCCTGTGACAGGCATCAGGTTAGTGGCTACACCCATATTGACTAGGGTTTGTAAGATCATGCCGGAGGCCGCAGCTAACACGAGTAATGTGCCAAACCTAGTGTGTGCGCGCCGTGCGATTCGAACAAAACGTCGAAACAGTGCCATATACAAGAGTACTACACCGCTTGCGCCGAGGAGGCCATATTCTTCTGTTATTACGGCAAAAACAAAATCCGAATTTGATTGGGGTAAGAAATTTTTCTGAACGCTTTTTCCGGGACCTTTCCCAAAGAGTTGTCCTTCGGCAATGGCCATTTTTGCCAGGTCCGTTTGGTAAGAAGCATCGGAATCTGTGGCGCCAAAGTTGACGATACGAGATTTCCAGGTATCCACTCTATTGGAAATGCCGGGGAAGGCAAGAATGATTAAGATGAAAAGTGTGAGGCCTGCCGCTCCTATACCGATGATTTTACCCAAATGCTTCCAGGGGACTCCGGCGGCAATCATGAGGATGAAGGTCATACCGAAGATGATGGCGGTCGTGGAGAAATCGGCCGGTAAAATAAAAATTAGGGTTAGGGCAATGGCTCCAAGCGGAAAGTATAGGCTTTTAAATAAGGCAAAGTCTCTAGGTTTCGCTAACCACCGGGCGAGCCAAACCAGCAGCGCTAACGAAGCAAAGGCTGAGGTTTGAAAACTCATATTTAATACCGGGATGCGCACCCAACGTGCAGCATTTGCGCCGCCCATTGTCGTTCCTTGGAATAAAGTAACGATAAGAAGTACGATAGCAGCGGGTAGAATGATGATTGAAAATTTGCCTATGATCCTAAAATTCAGTCGATGCACGCTGTACAAAAAGAATCCGCCAAGGACTAAGTGGAGGAGGTGTCGAGTCAAAAATTTAAAGGTGTTCCCTCCGCTGAATTTGTACGCAAGGGAGCTGCTCGCACTGTAGATAGGCAAGAAGCTCACTAGCATGAGCAGAAGAATGAGGCCCCAAAGGAATTGGTCCCCTTTTAGATATTTATTGACCGAGTTCACCGTATCCTATCTTAGAGCATGCGTACTGCATTTTTGAATTGGCGTCCGCGATCTTCATAGCTTTCAAAGAGATCAAAGGATGCGCAACAAGGACTGAGCAGCACAACATCACCTTTATCGGCCATTTTTGAAGCTGCACGAACGGCGTCTTTCATTGTATCTGCCTCAGCTATAACGGGAACTTCTCCAAAAGCGGCTTTGATTTTTTCATTGTCCAAACCCAATGCAACAATGCCTTTCACTTTGCCTTTCACCAACGAGAGCAATTCGGAATAATCATTTCCTTTATCCACGCCGCCCACGATCCAAACCACGGGCTTGTTCTGGCATTCCAGCGCGTAATAGGTAGCGTTTACATTCGTTGCCTTACTGTCGTTGATATATTCTACACCGCTGATGTTTAGGACACTTTCTAAACGGTGTTCGAGCGAATCAAACGTCGAAAGTTGTTTGCGAACAGTTTCTTTTCTAATGTTCATCAAGCGGCTGCTTAATCCAGCGGCCATGCTGTTGTACATGTTGTGCTTTCCTTGTAAAGCGAGTTCTTCAATAGTCATTGCTTCGTTATTTAGTTGAATGGTTATTGTTTTATTTTCTTGCGTTGTTGTTCTATGTGGACCGGCCGGTGCGTCAGTTCCATAAGCCAGTAGTGTTGGTGGGTTAGCGTGCTGTTGCAGCCATTCCTCTAATGCTGATTTTGTAATAGGATCATCGTCGCAGTAGATAAAGTGTCCTGTGGTATAAGTGGCCAATTGCATTTTACTGGCTGCATATTTTCTTATGTCGTATTCGTACCGGTCGAGGTGGTCCGGGGTAATATTTGTCAGTATGCCCTGGTCCAATTTTAGTTGCACTACATCGTCCAGCTGGAAACTGCTCAACTCCAAAACCACCACTTCAGGATCCGGC
>Ga0075463_10000444_pt1 | contig 13328 bp, 12 predicted proteins | sample DEB08_DNA_14_FD_77579 | JGI IMG/M metagenome (GOLD analysis project Ga0075463, IMG submission 77579) | Aqueous microbial communities from the Delaware River and Bay under freshwater to marine salinity gradient to study organic matter... | ecosystem: Environmental > Aquatic > Marine > Coastal ...
CGGCGGTACCAGTCGAGCTCTGCGATTAGTTTTTTTAAGCGCTGGTCGTCCATCGCGCAGCTGTATTGTGGCGTGTATTTACAAAAAAACAAAATCAGGATCAAAAACAAAAGGCGGTTATATATAGCGAGAGAAAGACTAGCGGCGTAATACAATTTGTATAAGTTTCTAAAATCCAATCTTGATGTGCAGGCAAAACTAGCTCTGTTTCATCGTGATCAGTTTTGTGCGGTTCTGTGGATGCTAAAAAGAAGCGCCGAATATGAAGCGCCGCACGTGCCCAGCAAAAAACAGCCAAAAAGATAACAACAAGCAGGCCGCCTGATTTTGTAGCTCCTGCAACACACAGAATAAGACCAGATGCCAAATACGAAACGCCAATATCCTGTTGGAAGGTTAGATTGACATTGGTCCGCAACTGGCAGGCGATTTTTTCAGGAAATAGAATGTAGCCCACGCCGCCAATACTTGCGTGTAAGACGCCGCACACAATCAAAAGAATGTAGAACATGGACTCGATTTCTTCCGTGTGGATTGGGGTAGCAAACAAAATTGAAAGCACAAGCATAACCAGCCATGCAGTACAGATAATAGGAAAAAGCGGTTTTCGGAAAGTTACCATTATGTCGGTGTCTTTACGGCGGTAAAAGAGGTACAACGCCAAAGACAACAACCCGCCCATAAACCCAACTGCAAAACATTGTCGGATGTTCATGGCAACTGTAGTGTGACGAAATGCAATATCTGTTTTGCAGCCGGCTCGTTGATCTTCTACGTAGGTTCAGGGAACAAGCCAACTCTTATACGAGCTGTTTAAACTATCGGCGAAACTGCGCGAATTACAGTTGTCATTTTACACATTCAAAAATGTCTGAAGCGAAATACCGATTGTTTTTGTCCAAGAAACGGCGTGCAGCTGTCGAGGCCACAAAATGGAAACATTCTGCTCGCGACCTCTATGAAGATATTTTAAATCAGTGTCTTGAAGCTATTATGAAGGTTGTGCATGAAATGCGCACTGCCAAACGGAACATCACTATGCAGCATTTATTGACAACATTTAATGCCATGTGCTTGGAAGGAGACACGGCATCTGTAGCCATCGACCGCCAAATCAAAAACGCAGACTTCCGGATGTTTCGCAACACAACCATTTATCGAAAAATCAAAGAGATTTTGCCGAAAAACAGTGTCCGCGGGTCAACAATCCAACTGCTCACGCATTTCATGGACGCGCTAGGAGAAAGTTTATTTGCCGCCGCTGTGAAAAATACTGTCAAAGGAAAACGAAAGATGATCAGCGACATTGACGTTCACGTGGCCTGCACAGAAGTTTCAAATGTGTCGATTCTCTTAAACGGACGCACCCGGCTATCTGCCGTGCCACCCTTGACCTCGCGTACGGCCAAGGGTTATGTGCTCTGTGGAAGCGCTACTGCTATTTCAGCTTGAGCGTATAATTGTGTATTTTAAACTACACCATGTGAATGAATGGTTCGCATGAACCAGTGATTATTGTAGTTGCTGCATTGACAAGTTTTTGTATTTTTATTATTATTGTTTTTGTTTTGCATGTTGCAAGAGACAAAAACAAAAACAACGATATTTTTCTATTTTCGTAACCTTCAAATGGCGGCCGTCATAATAAAAAAATAAAATAATATAAACATTAACCCTTTATTCTTCAACTCTAACCCCAACCGGGATGTGGATCGGAAACTTGTCATAATTCACCATCTTTAATCTGCTTCACACACCCCGTCCAACTTTTTTTATCATGGGCAAGGGCAGCAAAAAACAAAAAAAAATACTTCTTTTTCAAAGTTCGCCATGTTTTAAGAGCGATGGGTCAGTAGCCATAAAAGCTTTTACGCAAATTGAAAAAACTGAGGCTGAAGTTGAAGCCGACCGTTTATTAGAACGAGATGCTCGACGCCAAAAATGGATCGACATTCAAGAAAAAGAAAAGGCGGAAAGAACGATGCGTGACATTAGACACCGCGGATACAAGGTTCAGGTACCCATGGAAAAAGTTCTTTGGAAAAATTCTGAAGTTGAAGTTCCTGTTGGCATCAGTCATCTTGCGCTGCGATTTGTAATTTTGTTTCTGGTGAATAATCTTGACGCACTTCAATGCAGCACGGTCGAAGCATTTTCTGAACTGTTTGGCCTTTTTTTTGAAAACTATGTTTTTGCGCCAGACACAATGTTTGAATGGGTCATTACTAGTTCGGGTGTCAACATTGATGATCCAGCGTGGCCGCAACATTTCTGCGACGAATTTTTGAAACTGCAGGAAACACCACATTTTCCGAATTTTCGCATTGAAACAGAGTGCTACGAGTTCTTAAAGCATGTCAATGTTTCGTCGTGCTTAAAATCAATTGCTCTTGGACGCGGTGGTTTTTATTCCTGGGTGACAATGGGGTGCAAAGGATCGCTTCACTGGAATATCAAACAAAGTTTTTTTGAAACATTTGTGATGCCGGATTTTGTCTATTACGGATTCTACGAAAATCAAAAAAAGGAAAACGAAAAACAAGAACAGGAACAGGAATACGAGGACATGAGAAAAAGATATGATGCGGATGATATGTTTGGGTTTCAAAAAAATTAAAAATTAAAAGAAAATAAAAAATAAAAATATATAAAAAAGTATTAAAGAGTTTTTTTAATTTTTTTAATGTTTGTATTTCTTAATTTTTTTGAAATTCTTTTAAATTTAAACATGTATCCCTATATGCGCAAAAATGCACGGTAACGATACCCGAGCTTTATTTGACATATTGCAGGAGGGATTTTTTGTAAAAATGATTCTTGATGCTATAGTGCATCCGACAAGCGTCAGTTTAAATGATCCTATTTATGATCCTGAAATCCACATCCCGGTTGAAGTTTTGGCCAGTAAACGGTTTCATGAAAAAATGATCGGGCTGCCAGTAACAGCCTATCACCACGACACAATGAAAGCCGTGCATATTTTAAACCGCCGCAAAAAACATTTAACGGCGGACAATATGCGAGAGGTGCTCATTGAGCTGAACAAAAGTTTACCTGGCCCTCTTCAGCTGGCGCGGCAATTATTAAAATCCAAAAATGTTCCAGCAACGGCCAGTAATATTTGGAAAGTGCTTCCTGAAGTGATTTCGCATGCACGCGGACCGGGTGTATTTGGATCAGTGACTAATTTTTGGCGGAAGGGCAATGCGTGGATGGTTTCAATTGACGTCGATGCTAAAAAGATCAGCAGTTTTCAAATGAAGCTAATAAAAAGAGGAGGCGCGCTTGGTGAAGTTAGTCTCACACACGCGGTGATTGACGGCACTATCGAACCACTAGAATTAAGTTTCACAATAAAGGGTTTGAGGCAAGGAAGTACTATAAGCCGAATAGTCAGTGCTAGTTATAATACCGTCCAACCAAACTGTCATATTACGCACACCATGCCAGAAACTAACACGGACATTGCTGAAGACGTGGCTGCCGAAGTTGAGGTAACTTCTGTGCCATCTGCGGACCTAACTAACGTGGACAGCGCCAAGCAGCTTTACGGAAATCTTCCCGAAGATCTTAAATCGTCGTACTTGAGCGTTTTGAAAGAAATGAAAGTCACCTGTGCAAGCGCAGCCAAAGCGGAATACGAGCAACAGGCTATGAATGAAGCAAACTCGAAAACGTCGGCGCTTGAAGCAAAAGTCACCGAATTAGAAAGCGCCTTTCAAGTCATCAGCGAAAGCACTGCCAGCGCTTTGAACGAATGCAGCCATTTGTTTGGATCCATTAAACCAACGTGGACAAACCCGTCGGGCATGGCACAAGCAAACCAACTTGTTTTGGCTGCTGCTGCAAGCAACATGAAGCGCAAGCGAGAGGCCGAAAACGATTTTGATGAAGTGATGAAAGACTTTTCTAAACCCGCGAACGTGATTGCTGCTTCTAAACAAGCAAAGACCAAAGCTGCGCCTGAAGATGAATTTTTCAAAGAACTTCGCAATATGCGAACTGCCCTCCGAAATCTCGATTAATTTTTTTTCTTGTTTCTACTATTCATTGTCATCAAACTAGGTTAGAAATAAAAGATAAATTACATCAATAAACACTGCAATCATACTCTGTTTTTTTTAAAAAAATCTGCAATTTTAAAGAAAAAAAACTGGTGCTTTTTGTTTTGAAAATAAATGTATTTAGGAGAAATTGCCACACTGTTTACAGGACCACTATGCATTTCTAACGTGCGAACAAGATATTGGTCCATATTTAAAATAAATTATTACTGTTTACTTTTTACTTTTTATTTTGCGTAAATATGCATATGTAGCTTAACTCGAGTAGAAAACAAAAATGAACGAGTTGATGTATTTCAAAAAAAGAAACAAAAACTAGTCCGTTGCTTTTTTTTTCCCAAAAAGCAGTTTGCCGGGTTTATCGCCGTGCATTTCTTCAATGAAAAACGAATCCTTCACATCAGAGGTGTACACCATTTTGGCAGCGCCATCAATTGTAAACCGAAATCCAGTCACGTTTTTCGAAATGGTTGCCCTTTTTTCAGAAAGCGGCGAAGACTGAACGGGATTATCATCGGATGAAAATAATTTTCGCTTTGCCTTCTTTACGGGCTTCTCTTCTTCGGTCTCTGCATCAAGTTTGCGCTTCTGTTGTTTTTCTTCCTCGTTTTGTTTTGGCGTCGACAGTTTAAGAACTTTCATCGGCGACGATGTTACCGCCGGCAACAATGGAGCAGGACTCGTAAATGTTGAGTTGTACGATCGAAGCATGTCAGGATATTGCGCCTTTAATTTGTGCAATAACACTTTATCGCTTACTGCAAATTCGCTAAATTTTCCAGGAATTAAATTCAGCGGCATCACACCACGGTCCCATCGAACTTTCCCGCCTTTTGTGCTGCCTGCAAAAAGATGCGCGCAGAGGCGCACTTCCGCCTTTTCATTTAAAATGTAAATGACGCGTTTTCCATCCCAGTAGGGAACACACTTCAAACGATTTCCATCATTGTCCGTAAAATTCACAAACCCTTTGGGAAATTCCGCACTAGGATACTCAAAATCAACGCCGTCAAAGCTTTTTCCTGGCAGTGTAAATACTGTAATATCACTCGCCGTCGGATGACGCTGCGCTTTCATTGTTCCTGTTTTGGGAAACTTGAAATGGATGTCGCGATCTTTACTTTCCTTCAAAAAAGATTTGATCGTCTCTTCATGCTGGCTGTATTCAGCTGCATCGATTTTTTGAAATGTCACTACAGGTTTTGCAACTTTTTCAACGGCCTTTTGAGTTCCTGCTTCTTCTTTCTCAACGGCGGATTTATTTTTCGCAGGTTTTTTTTTTTGCGTCAACTCGGACATGTCAGGCATGTCAATATCGCTCTCAACGTCAGATTCGCGGTCACAAGGGAACGGCATTCTCAACATCAGTCCTTCACTCAACTGTAAAATGTCACTCCTCTTCGCTCAACCGCCCTTTAGCCTCATACAAGTTTTTTGAAAGTTGGATTTTATTTATTTAAAACATATTCATAGCCTTTAGCCGACCGTTTCAAACAGTAATAAACAATGCCTCCAAAAAGTAAAACTAAACCAGAAACTATTCCCACAATTACAGGAATCGATAATTTGGTGGTAGTGTCGTCGTCGTCGTCGTCGTCGTCGTCGTCGTCGTCGTCGTCGTCGTCGTCGTCGTTTGTAGAACAGGTATTTTCGCCAATACTTTTCTCTAGAAATGCCACATCTGTCGCTGCTTTGTAAAAAAATTCACGACGGTCAAGAATTTCAAGTGAGTCAATTCCCATACAATATACTTCCTTTGTATCGTATAATAAACAGGTGAACATGCTTACGGTAAGGCCAACAACATTTCCAACTACATTGTTGGTACGTGCCATTTCTGTTTTTTCGGGTGTAAAAGTAAAATTCTCCATGTGGATGAATGATACTCTTGATCCCCAGCAAAAGACAGTTCCATCGTTTTTGAGCGCGCAAGTGTGGAGGGGTCCAGCCGAGATTTGTTTTACATTTGAAATATTTACATTTAATGGATTGGGATTTGGATCAGGCGTCTGAACATTCTGTGAATTTCCTAATTGGCCAAAGCCGTTAAGTCCCCAGCAGGAGACAGATCCGTCGTTTTTTAGCGCGCAGGTGTGGAAGGATCCTGATGTGAGCTGTTTTACATTTGAAAGTTCTAGGGTTACAAGGTCATAGGAAAATGCGGTTTCATTTAAAAATTCTGTGTAGGCATCGTCGTCCGTGTTGGATGTAAAACTTGGCGCGTATAAACTTTCTATGGTTTCATTAGAAAAACCTACTAGGGAACCTAATTGGCCATATGTGTTAGTTGCGTTGTCGTTATATCCCCAGCAGAAGACAGTTCCGTCGTTTTTGAGCCCGCAGAAGTGTCCAGCTCCAACCGAAACTTGTTTTACATTTGAAATATTTACATCATAAAATATCAACTGGCCGCCTAATCTAGCCCAGCAGGCGACAGATCCGTCCTTTTTAGCCCCGCAATGATAAAGCATCCCACTTGAAATTTGTTTTACATCACGAACTTCTAGTTGCTTCCTTGTCGTAATATTTACAACTGATTGGTTACCGTCGTTTAACATCCAGCAGAAAACAGTTCCGTTGTTTGTGAGCGCGCAGAGTTCCAAGAGTGACATCGAAATTTGTTTTACATCTCGCATTTCTATTTGGTTCTCCGTTAAATTCGTGTTATTTGAACTTAATTGGTCATATCTGTTATCCCAACACGATATTTTATCCGAACATAATACTGCACATGATTGGGGGGGAAAAAATATTGCTGGTATATCATCCTGCCCATCCACACCATACAGAGAAAAACAAAATACAGCAATGACACCGACGGCAAATTTACATGCCGCCATTTTAATAATTATAATTTATACAATATTGTATCGCATATACACTGCGTCGATTTATTCGTCTTAATTCATGTTTTGCGTATAATATGTATTTAGGATCCAAGCGTATACGAGTTTGGTTGATTGACGCCTGCTAAAATTAGCCAAAGAAGAATAGATTTACTGGTGAACGATAAAATCATGTAATATTTTTCGCTTAATAAATATGCACTTAATTTATCGTTTTTTCCGGCGGCCCATTTTCTGTACAGCACAAACATATTAAGGGCAAACAGCATAAACAAAATAAAATATGAAAATAAAACAGCCCAAATAATAGCCGGCATTTCCTCGTCTGTTGTGGAGAGCGTGCTGTACAAAAGTCCCCACTGCACAAGGCCGACAAAAAATCCAAACTGCCAAGACTTCCAGTCAATACGATCTGTCGATGGCCGAAAATCTTTGTTGCTTTGTTCCATCAAATGGCCAAAAAACATGACAGACATGTTCATTGTAGCAAGAGCCAAAAGCGTGCTTAAATCGTAGATGGAAAACAGCAAGCAAATAAGAAAAAACATCAGTGTGCTGCTGAACGCATATTCAATCCACCGCATGGAATTTGTGAAATTCATAATATCGGTTTCGTATTTTTTTTTTAGCCATGTTGCCATATTCAAATGGGCTATGAACGACAAAAACGGAACAGCGCAAGTGACTGCGGCTAATGGAAAAAGGCCCAGAGTCTGCGTTGCATCTTCAGGGCCAGTTGTTGTATTCCAAATAGCATAGTGCGTTATAATGGGAACGCGAAAATCTTTTGCATTGTCAGACACGACGGTGTAAATAATTGCAGCAACAACTTGTGTGCCGTGAAATAGGGCGCAAAGCGCATTCCACCAAAAAAGATTCTTGATGGCAGTGTCTTTGTCTATAATAGCCATGGTCGGTGTTTTGAGTATTTGAGAAAACGGGATGGTCTGCTTTTATACGTACTGTATTTTTTGGGGTTGGTATTCAACAATTATGCCGCGCTTGAAAACATGGCAGAAAATTCATCCTACGCTGATTGGCAGTGATTATAATCGCTACGAGATTATCAAATACGAATCAAATACCTTTTCAGTGTATGTGAAAAATCCACAAATTGGCATGGAGGGATGCGATCGTTGTGCTGGACCGCATCGAATAAAAAACAAAACATGCAGTAAAACCCGCAACAAAGAACCCCATATTCCTGGCCCTGCCATTGGAATCTATTTGTACAATCTTTTAAACGGCCAACGACTACCAGCTACCTGGCAGCTTCAAAATCTCTACAAACCAGACGGCCGAAAATCAGGGATAGCCGAACTTGTAAAATTACAAATCGTATAAAATTTGGTTGGGTGTATGATTTTATTTTTTTAAACTCGTCCGTCCCCTACTCGCTAATAGTTTCTAGTGTTGATGGAATAAAATCATTGTTTGAATTGTTTGACGGAAATAACATCCTTGCGATTGACGCGAATTTCTTAGAGTTGCGCATAGGGCTTGGTTGTTTTCGCGGTGCAGCCGGGCAAATGTGTACGCATGCAGGCGGTGAGGGAGTGCTTATATATCGCGACATGTTGGGGTCGTTTATTGGACTTTGGCGGCGTTGCGTATATATAGACGATGCAAAATGACACCCAAAAGGCGCTTTGCATGCCATTTAATCACATTGTCTGCAAAATTCAAATAGCTTCAAAAAAAATAGTTTGCAACATTGGGCGCCGCAGGTTTTTTTAAAAACAGAAAATTTTGAAGCGCTTCTCGAAATTCTTTTTTGTACAATGCAAAAAGGTCAGTGTGACCACCGCCTTTTAAGAGGCATGTTTCTGCATTTGGGATGAGTTCGCAAGCTTTTAAAAACAAGTTGGAATTGACAACGCGGTCTTTGGTACCCCAACAAATAAGCACACGAGTTGAAGATTTTCCAACTTTTTGAAATTTAGACATCAACGAATTTAGTGGGAAATGACGCAGCGTGTTTAGCAGGCCACTGGCATATGTTTTGCCATGTGTTGTGTACATGTATGTTCCGTACTCCTGGATTTTTTGTAAATGACTCCTGTTTTCTTTCGATTCTGCTAAATCGCCGTATGCTTCTTTTGCTTTACTCGAAAAGAGACGAAGTGCAAATTTAAAAAGAACGCCAGGCACATAGTCTAAAATTTTTGCTGCTGACGGCGTTGTGCCCGGCAAACCAGCAGGCGCGCAAACGCAAAGTTTATTCACTTTTTCAGGAAAGTCAGCAGCATAAGCCATGGCTATGCCGCCTCCCATACTTACCCCCACCAAATTTATCGGAGCTGTAATATTTAATTTAAAAAGAAGTTCGTTGATTGTTGAAATGTAAATACGCATAACATGGTGAGCTTCAATATCTGAATAACACACGCTTTCGCCCAAGTCAAATAAATCATAGGTAAGCACCGCATACTGTTTTTCATAAAAATAGAGTGCCGTTTCTTCCCATTGAAACATTCCGCCAGTTATCCCATGAACAAAAACAATAGTTTGACCGTTACTTTTCTCTGGCAATCGGTAATTATACGCTACTTCTCCAAACTCTAATTTTATTTTTTCGCACTGCGACGGCTGATAATGTTCCATCTTTTATCTTTTATTTTTTATTTTTATGTTAATTGTTTTGTTGCGTGTATACCAACGTCCATACTTGCTCAAACTTTTGACGAAAATCGTTTCATGTTATCTTCTTTTGTTTGGTGCAATTTGAGACTGGTCGTTTTCAAGCGCACGCCATGCATTTTGTTTTTTTCTGTGATCAGCTGCACTGTCCGCTTTACTGAGCGCTTTTGCGGTTTCTTCCATGGCATCTTCTTCAAATTTACCCATTCGATGCATGGATGCCAATTCGTTTTCAAGAGCTTGCCTCCACAATTCCAAATAATTAGCATCGTTCCAATGTTTATGTATAACTGCATCGCATATATGATTAATATAACCTAGGCCCGGCATTAAATCATTTATATAACTTATACACGACTTATCATTTTTGTCCCGCAAAAATACATTTGTTCCGTTGTTTATAAAAGCTTTGATGAGTAAATGATCTTGGCCCCCGTCAATTATATATTTTAACATTGGCGTTTGTTCATCCTTGTTGAGTACATTTATATCCATTCTATATTTTGGTTTCATAAACAATTCCAAATCGGCAACAGAATTAACGAGAAACAAATAGTGAAATGGTTCCGATTCTGCCTTACAAATATGATTTGCTCCACTGTCAAGTAATGTCTGTTTTGTTCTATAGATAGCAGCATTAGAATATGTGGAATTCTGTGCAAGTTCTTGATCCCCGTCGTATTTTTGATGCATCACTATATATAAAGGAGGGTTCTTTTCAGGAATGTTTACATCAGCACCCGCATTAATTAATAGTGTCATAATTTCAGGATTGAAATATTCCTCTTTCAGAAATGCAGTCAATGCTGTTTCTCCCCTTTCAATAGCATCAACGTCTGCAGAATGTTCAAGCAAATGTTTAATACTTGTCAAAGGAATATTCATCACTACGGCTGTTTGCAGACAGGTTGGCCGTATATTTTTTCGTGTATTGCATATATTTGGATCCGCACCCCAATCTAACATTTTTTGGATCTTGAATATCGTTATTTTTGTATTTTCTCCTTGCGGAAGTATTTCTTCAGTATCCTCATCGCGGTCGTAGTACCCGTTATCTAATAGTCTATTTAAATTGGTCTCTCCTTGATGCAGTCTGTTGATATCGGCTTTTGCAAGAAGCAAATACGGAATAACGTCAAAAATCTTTGTTTTGCTTTCAGGCCAACATGCACATATACATGCAAGATCTAAACAGGTAGTGTCAGTATTGTCTGCTGCGTTAATGTCGGCCCCATTTTGTAACAAATATAATAGCTTTGTACAATCGTTGTTGCTGTTCGACAAATTAAAAGTTAAAATAGTGTAATGTAAAGCAGTCTTTCCGCTGATCAGGTCTTTTGCATTTACATCAAGCACATAATGTCGACTTTTCCGGAGCAATAATTTTAATATTTCATGTCCTTTTTTTGAATCGGCAAGTAATGATGCTAAATGCAAAGGAGTTTGTCCATTTCCATTTTTTAAACTATTAAAGTCAACTTGGGCGATTTCCATAAATTCCATTAGAGTTTTTACCATGTATGTGTTTTTAGCCATCACTGCTAAATGAAGCGGTCTATTTTTTACAAAATCGGCCCTTGTTATTTGCAAAAACCCATTTGCTTCAATTGCCCTCTCCCTTAAGTGTGAGTTATGCGAGAAAGCATCCTCCACACTATAAATTGTTTCTACATTTTCATCTTGATTTTGAAGTGGCTGAAACGATTCTAATAGGGTTTTTAATGCGCCTGCACCATTGCGTGAATAATAAGAGTCGAGATAATTTCGAAATTCAGCTGATCTGCCGCCATTATAAATAAGAAAACTTAAAATGGTAATAGGTTCTTGCTCAAAATCGCCAATTCCAATATTGTCCTCGGGCCCTCCAGTGTGGTGAAAATAATTTGATATAATCTTATATTCCTCTTTATATGTTTCTGTAGTTTTCAAACGATTCTGATAGACTCTTTGCTGTAGGTATGTTGCCTGCGGGATACGGTCTACCTGTTCAGGTACGTAATGAAATATACGAAACAACGTTTGATTATATAATGACAATTTTTGTGTAGGGTGTTGAGGGTCGGGGTCGCTTCCGCAAAACATGCACAGATTATAAACATGTAGATCGGATTCACTATTTTTAGTCGATAATAGTCTGGCATGTTTTGCGCAAAAAATAAGTCCTCCACACCAATCTCCATTAGGTCGCCGTGTATGAACATAAACCGCATCAAGATTGCAACGCTGCTTATGGTCTATTGTATTTGGATACGGATTCGCGATTGTAGGTTCTGATGTACCATCTCCTGCCCATGTACACTGTCCACACGGAGTATCATCGTCTACATTCCCGCCAAAAATATGAATACGCTCGAAATCAATAATCTCTTTTTGGCAGATAGGACAAGGAAGCTTTTCTTCTTCTGCATTTTTTTTATGCGTTTCACAAAAACAGAAATGCCCGCATCCTATCGACACAAATTCAGCTGGCACGTATTTCTTATCAACTTTGTCGCAATAGTAACAATAAGAACATACAGGTTCGCCTTCTATTCCATTCATGCGTTCGACTATTTGTAAAGGCTGTTCTAGTAAGATAGGAGGTGGTGGGTCGACCATGGTTAATCCACTCTCAAGTATTTGTATGCCAAAATCTCCTCCTGCGCAAATGTACAAGCCATCAGGCGAAAACGACACGCTCCTGACAATAGACATAGACGTGTGGCCGTTCAACGTGCGGACGAGGTCGCCAGTTTCAGTGTTCCACAATCGCACGGTGTTATCCCACGACCCCGAACACACGTACAAGCCATCAGGCGAAAACGACACGCTATTGACAGCATCCGTGTGACCGTTGAACGTGCGGACGGTTTCACCGGTTTCAGTGTTCCACAATCGCACCGTTTTATCACCCGACCCCGAACACACGTACAAGCCATCAGGTGAAAACGACACGCTAGTGACCATAGACGTGTGGCCGTTTAACGTGCGGACGGTTTCACCAGTTTCAGTGTTCCACAATCGCACGGTTTTATCATACGACCCCGAACACACGTACTTGCCATCAGGCGAAAACGACACGCTCATGACAGGTTCCGTATGGCCGTTGAACGTGCGGACGGTTTCACCAGTTTCAGTGTTCCACAATCGCACGGTTTTATCACGCGACCCCGAACACACGTACAAACCATCAGGCGAAAAGGACACGCTCAAGACCCAATGCCTGTGGCCGTTCAACGTGCGGACGAGGTTGCCAGTTTCAGTGTTCCACAATCGCACGGTTGAATCATACGACCCTGAACAGATGTACCTTCCATCAGGGGAAAACGACACGCAACGGACAGGAAACGTGTGGCCGTTCAACGTGCGGAAGTTGACACCAGTTTCAGTGTTCCACAATCGCACGGTTTTATCAGTCGACCCCGAACACACGTACTTCCCATCAGGCGAAAACGCAACACTATCAACATTAGCCATGTATTCTTCAAGTTTGATGACCACAGGATCGCTTTGAGATTCATCCATGCGTTCGGCCATTTCTAAAGATTGTTCTAGCAAGCTAGGAGAGGTGGGGTCGTCTCCTAGACCGTAGTTGTACATTTATTTACTTCTATCGTATATACTATATCTCCGACAATTTGTTGTTTACATACAAATGTTTATTCTTTTACAATTACAACGCATTTTTACTTGTAGATATGGTATACGAGCAATGAAGCTATCATGATCCCAGCAACGCCACAGGCGACGCCAACACCGATTTTTACTTCTTTTGGAGCGGCAGGCAGAGATTTGCGAG